>TARA_R110001606_G_scaffold78918_5_pt1 | contig 29137 bp, 27 predicted proteins | sample TARA_R110001606 | Tara Oceans TARA_R110001606 (sample SAMEA4398315) | marine metagenome | biome: Polar Biome; feature: [SRF] surface water layer (ENVO:00010504); material: water (ENVO:00002006), including particulate matter (ENVO:01000060) such as... | depth 5 m
AATACCTTTTTCACCTAGTGTTTTCTTAAAAGTTGTGGCTACAGAAACAGAATCCATCACAATATCAACAGCAACATTGGCAAGTTTTTTTTGCTCATCCAAAGAAATACCTAAACGTTTAAAAGTGTCTAATAATTCTGGATCAACCTCGTCTAAAGAATTTAGTTTTGGTTTCTTTTTTGGAGCAGAATAATACGCAATGTCTTGAAATTTTGGTTTTTCGTAATGTACATTTGCCCATTCTGGCTCTGTCATTTTTTCCCAAACACGAAAAGCTTCTATACGCCAATCCGTCATCCATTTTGGTTCGTTTTTCTTTAAAGAAATTGCACGAACTACATCCTCATTTAACCCTTTTGCAAACGTTTCACTTTCTATTTCTGTATAAAAACCATATTCATATTCTTTGGTTTTTAATTCTTGTTCTAAATCTTCCTCTGTATATTTACTCATACAATTAGTTTATAATGTTAAAAAATTGAAAGTTTATAAAGTTGAATGGAGGTATTTTAATAAACCACTTATCAATTTTGAAACTTCATTTATTTTTAACTTTAATTCTTCAAACTCTTTTTTGTTAATATATTCTATATCAAAAGCTAAATATAACTGAGAACGAACTTCGCCTGCGGATGCTTTAGCTATATATAAAAATCTTATAAATTCTTTTGTTGTCTGTCTCTCAAAACCTTCTGCAATATTAGATGAAATTGAAATAGACGTTCTTCTTATTTGATCTTTTAATCCAAAATTTTTATTAAATAAATCATTTGAATTTGTTACTTTATAAATGATTACGTTTAATTCTCTTGCTTTTTGCCATGAAAGGATTTCTTCAAAAGAACTAAACTTTGCCATTATTTTCTACACTTTACAACTTTTTAACCTTCAACTTTATAAACTGAATGACTCCCCACACCCACAAGTTCTATTTGCGTTTGGGTTGTTAAAAACAAAACCTTTTCCGTTTAAACCTCCAGAATATTCTAGGACTGTTCCTACTAAATATAAAAAACTCTTTTTGTCGACAACAATTTTTACACCGTTTTCTTCAAAAATTTTATCATTTTCTTGTTGGTTTTTATCAAAAGTTAAGTCGTACGATAAACCCGAACAACCACCACTTTTTACGCCAACTCTAACAAAATCATTAGCGGCGTCAAAACCATCATCAGTCATTAACTCAACGACTTTTTTCTTTGCTGTATCTGAAACTTTTATCATAATTTAAAGATAGATTAAATCTAAATAGAATGCAAATATACAATAATAAGTATCAAACATTTTGTTAATTTTTATTGTCAAATGTGATACAACAATTGGTTTTATTGATTGCTTTTTTTACGGAAAAAGAGTATTAATTTTTGATGATTTTTTTATGAAGAATTCCCGAATTTGTATCAACTTTTATAATGTAAATTCCAGCTTTTAATTGAGATAAGTTAAGCTGAGTATTTTTAGTTTCAAGAATCTTTTTACCTAAAAGTGTATAAATTGTTGATGTTAGAATCGTTAAATTGTTCGTTGGTTTTATAGTTAAGAAATCATGTACAGGATTAGGAAATAATTCCAATTTTTCTGATGCTATTACTTGATTATCAGTAGTTAAAACAACCGTATTATTTTTAGAAATTAGATGAGTTTCAGGATCAAAATCAACTGAACTCACCAAAAAAGAAACACTTTCTACAAAAGTTTCATTATTGCTTTTGTTGTCTAAAATTAAATCTAAAATTTCACCATTTGTTCCGTTTACACGAACAGGAACATTGGCTTCAAAAAACGAAACAGAAGCATCACTTTGTGTTTGATTTAGGGTGATATTTATAGTATTTGAGTTTTGCTGATTCCATTCTAAATTATAGGTTGGATATCCTTGATTATATATCCAATCATTAAAAAACTCATATAATTCTAAATTGCTAACTGTTTCTAAATGTGCAATTAAATCGGGCGTTTTTGCATAACTATAAGCTAAATCAGGATCAGAAATGTAGTTTTTTAATCCTTGGAAAAAATTAATATCACCCAACTTTTTACGCAACATGTGTAAAACCATTGCGCCTTTATTATAACTTAATCTGCTATTAAAAATTCTGCCAACACTTGTGGTGTCTACATCAGAAAGATAAACAGCGCCATTTTGCAAAGAAGTGATGGAGTTAATTTTTGAACTTCTCCAATTTTTATATGCAGTTTCACCGTCTAATTTTTCGATACTTAAACCTGTTAAAAAAGTTGCAAAACCTTCGTTTAACCAAATATCTTTCCAGCTTCCGCACGTAATTTTATTTCCAAACCATTGATGCGCTAATTCGTGTGCAATTAAATCTCTACTAAAACCGCCCATAAAAGAAACTGTTGTGTGTTCCATTCCTCCGCCCCAACCAAATTGAGCATGACCATATTTTTCGTTTTCAAACGGATAATTGCCAAATAAATCAATAAAATGATTCATAATATCCACTGTAATTCCGGTGCTATTTTGAGCAGAAGTTAAGCTTTCTGGATACACATAATTTAAAATCGGAAAAGGATTTCCATTATTAGAAACTGTGTGCGAATAGGTTTCATAATTAGTAACAGCAATTGCAATTAAATACGCAGGAATTGGATATTGATGTTTAAAATGTGTCGTTTTTTTATCAGCAGTGACAATGGCACTTTGTTCTAATCCGTTAGAAACGGCAACGTATTGTTGAGGAGTGGTAATATAAACATCAATGGCATCAATTTTATCATTTAAATCTTGTTTACAAGGCCACCAACCTAAAGCGCCATAAGGCTCAGAAAGTGTCCAAAGAATTGGTGTTCCGTTGTGCGTATTTACTTCAAAAGATCCAAAACCATTACTAGTTGGATTTCCGCTATAAGTTATAGAAATGGATGTTGATTTCCCTTGATTTAAAGTGTTTTGTAGGTTTATAATTAATTCATCATCAGTGTTTTGAGAGAAGGTTAATGCGTTTCCGTTTTCTGTAACAGCGCTTACGGTCATATTCTCATCCAAATCAAAAGTAACAGAATTCATGTTTTGCAAAGCTGTAAAAGTTGTAGTCACCTTTCCTGAGATTGATGCAACTGTAGGATCTACAGAAAACTCTAATTTATGATAGGTAATATCGTAGTTTGATGTATTTGTGTTTGCTTTAAAATGAATCTTTTTATCCGCTGATTTTGCTTCAGCTTCAGAAATAGAAAATACATCTTGAGCTCTAGTTTTACAGATTCCTATGAAAAGAAAGAAGGATATTGTTATTATTCGAATCATAACGAGTACTTTTGATGCCTTAAAAATACTCTTTTTTAGTAATACATTATGTTAGAAGATAAAAATCAACAAAAAACGTCGTTAGCAGAACTTGGTGAATTTGGATTAATCAACCATATTACCAAATATTTTAAAACAGGAAATTCATCAACAATAAAAGCAATTGGTGATGATGCAGCGGTTTTAGACGCATCAGAAAAACAAACTTTAATTTCTACAGATTTGTTGATAGAAGGCGTACATTTCGATTTAAGTTACATGCCGTTGAAACATTTGGGTTACAAAGCGGTAATGGTAAATTTATCGGATGTGTATGCAATGAATGGAGTTGCAGAACAAATTACGGTTTCGTTAGCCGTTTCTAATCGTTTTCCTTTAGAAGCAATTGAAGAATTGTATGCGGGAATTCAGTTGGCTTGTGAGTCTTATAATGTTGATTTAATTGGTGGCGATACTACATCATCAACCAAAGGAATGTTAATTTCTATTACCGCAATTGGTAAAGCAAATAAAGAAGATGTTGTGTATAGAAATACGGCAAAAGAAACTGATTTAATTGTAGTTACTGGCGATTTAGGCGCGGCTTATTTAGGGTTACAAGTGTTGGAAAGAGAGAAGCAAGTTTTTAAAGTGAACCCAAATAATCAACCAGATTTAGAAAACTACACCTATTTAATTGAGCGTCAATTAAAACCAGAATCTCGCAAAGATGTTGCGGGTTTATTAAAAGAATTGGAGGTAAAACCAACTTCTATGATTGATATTTCTGACGGACTTTCTTCAGAACTTTTTCATATTTGTACACAAAGTAAGGTGGGTTGTAAAGTGTATGAAGAAAAATTGCCTTTAGATCCTCAAGTAATTTCTGCTTGCGAAGAATTTGAATTAGATTCTACCATGGTGGCTTTAAGTGGAGGTGAAGATTATGAACTTTTATTTACAGTGCCAATTGCAGATTTTGAGAAAATTAAAGGAAATCCGCATTTTTCTATTATTGGTCATGTTACTGCAGAAAACCAAGGTTTGCAATTGGTAACAAGAGCCGGACAAGAAATTGCGTTGAAAGCACAAGGTTGGAATGCTTTAAAGAATGAGTAAGAATTTAAAAATGATATGTTTTAAAACCGCAAGTTTTATGATTTGGTTTTTTTTGGAATATTCGTTTAACGGGCTTAGAATATAAAAAGTTGCGAGTTTGAAAACGCAATTTTCCGATGTTTAAATTTAATGTTTTTTTGTTTTAGAAACATTCTATTTACTGAATAAAGTAATTTTTATAATAGATTTTTTAAATCTTGATGACCAACTATTGCGATAATCTCAACAACTTTATCATTCTCATTTATCCTAAAATAAATCGAGTCAGAACTACAAACATTTTTTCTATATCCTATTTTAATATATTCAACTGACTCAAATGAATATGGGCTTTGAGATATTCTATCAAAATACTCAAAAAAAGAATTAAAATATTTATCTGCTAGTCTTTCTCCAAATGTCTTTATTCCGTAATGATGAATTCTTATTAAATCTTCTTTTGTTGTATTACTCAACCTATACTTAATCATTCAATAAGGATTTTGACTGAGCTAAAATTTGTTCTTTAGAATCTGAAGTAAATCCACTTTTTTCCGCTCTTTCCAATTTGGAACTAATCCAATCAATCTGAGCTTGTTGTTTTCTAGCTTGTCTAATTAAATCATTGACTAATTCACTTTTACTTGAATATTCTTTATTTTCAATTTGAGATTTCAACCAATCATCATTCGGTTCTGTAAATGAAATACTTTGTCTTGACATAATTTTCTATTTTGATGTAAAATTACACCAACTCAACATCAATTCCAAAAAATATTTATCAGTTAGAATTTTAATCCTTATAGTTGCTAACAATAATGTTATGGTGCATTATACTATTTTATATCAGAAGTTAAAAGAAGTTAGCATTTTTTTTGTAGAAAATCAAGATTAACAGCCTCTTATAAACTCTTTTAAAACGGCAATTACCTCATTTTTATTTTCAATATGGCTCATATGTCCGTCAGGAAAAACTACATATTTAGATTTTGTAGTTTTTGCTTCTTCTATAGAAATTTCATAATTTAAAACAGGATCATTCTCGCCAATTACAATCATTTTTTTAAAAGTACATTCTTTAAAAAAATCAATAGAATCAGGTCTAATTTTCATGCCTTCTTGCGCAGCAATATAACCTTGTAAAGAGGTTTGTAAAGCGTCCTCTTTTATTTTGGTAATTTCGTTTTTATATATTGATAAATTATCTTGATGAAACAAATTTGAAATAGATAATTTTACCATATTTTCAAAATTTTTTTGAACCATTTTATTTGCTCTCGTTCTTAATTCTCTCCGTTCTTCTGAATCTTCATAACAGGTTGAATTTAATAAACATAGCCCTTTTATTTTAGAGGGATTTATTTTGGCAAGTGCTAAAGAAATATAGCCACCTAAAGAATGCCCAACCAAAATATATTTTCTAATTTTTAAATGCTTTAAAATTGCATCTATGGTTTCTGCAAATACATCTACAGAATGCACATATCTTAAGCAATCAGATTTTCCATGACCTAATAAATCAAGGGTAATAATTCTGTTTCTTTTTATTAATTCTGGTTTAATTTCATCCCACATGGTGGCATTTTCTAAAAACCCATGAACTAGAACTACAGCAGTTCCTTTTCCTTCATCAGTATAAAAAATGTTGGCGTTTTTAAAATTCAAAATCATGGAAACAAATATAAGATTTGATTCTATTTTAAGAACTGAAAACATCATAAAGTATTTTACTATATTTGATACGTTTTCAATCAAAATCAATCTTATGTTTTTTAAAAAAATTACACTTTTAGTACTTTTTGTTTTCTCGGTATCTTTAAATGCTCAAATTGACGAGAAAAAACTTGATAAATTAATTCAGCAAACCTTAAAAACCTTTGATGTTCCAGGAATTTCTGTTGGAATTTTAAAGGATGATAAAATAGTTTATGCAAAAGGTTTTGGCGTTCGTTCTTTAACCAGCAAAAAGGACATGAATGATAATACCTTAGTTGGTGTTGCTTCTAATAGTAAAGGTTTTACTTGTTTTGCTCTGGCAATGATGGTTGACGAAGGCAAATTAAATTGGGATGATAAAGTACGAAAACACATTCCAGAATTCCAAATGCATGATGCTTGGATCACCGAAGAATTTACGGTGAGAGATTTAGTTACCCATAGAAGTGGTTTGGGTTTAGGAGCAGGAGATTTAATGTTTTTACCAGAAGGAAATGATTTTACCGTAACAGATGTCATCAGCAATGTAAAATACCTAAAACCACAAAGTATTTTTAGAACAGATTTTGAATATAATAACAACATGTTTATTATTGCTGGCGAAGTTTTAAAACGTGTAAGTGGTTTAACTTGGGAAGAATTTATTGAAACTAAAATTATGAAACCTGTTGGAATGACCAATAGTAAAGCGTCTTACAACAGAGTAACAAACAGAACAAATAGTATTGATGCGCATACCAGAGCAGATGGAAAAGTAATTCAAATTCCGCATGATTGGAGCGAAACTGCAAATGCTGCAGGCGGAATTATAAGCAACGTAAACGACATGTTAACTTGGGCAAATTTTTTAATGAATGATGCTGTTACCAATGATGGAAAACGATTATTAAGCGAAAAACAGTTTCATGAACTTTGGCAATTGCAAACTCCGTTAAAAGTTGGTAAAAATGATAGCTATAATTCCAATTTTAGAGGCTATGGTTTAGGATGGTTTTTAACGGATGTAAAAGGTGGTTACAAACAAGTGTATCATACTGGCGGATTAATAGGTACAGTAACTCAATTTACCATGATTCCCGATTTAGACTTGGCAATTGTAGTATTAACAAATCAAATGAATGGAAGTGCATTTAATACGATTACAAATACCATTAAAGACAGTTATTTAGGTTTTGAAGATAGAAATTGGCTTGAAAATTATGGAACTAAAAATGCGAATTATTTACAATATAATGATAGTTTAAAAGTTGCCGTTTATAACAAAGTTGAAGTAGCTAAAAAAGACATGAGTTTACCAAAACCAATTCAAATTACAGGAACCTATAAAGATGATTGGTTTGGAAATATTTTAATTTCTCATGATGGAAATACATACAAAATACTATGTGAACGTTCATCAACTTTAGTGGGTGAATTACTGCCATACAACCAAACAACTTTTGTTGCAAAATGGAATAACAGAAGTTATGATGCAGATGTTTTTGTACAATTTTCTTTTGATGAAACAGGAAATGCAACTGGCGCAACTATGAAATTTATTGCGCCAATTACAGATTTTAGTTTCGATTTTCATGATTTAAATCTTAAAAAAGTAAAATAATTTTGAATAAAACAAAAGAAATTTGGATTGCAGGTTTTGCACTTTTTTCACTCTTTTTCGGAGCAGGAAATTTAATATTACCACCTTTTTTAGGCGTAAAATCTGGTATTGATTGGTGGATTGTAGTTTTAGGATTTGTATTAACTGCAGTAACGATTCCTATTTTGGCGATCTTTGCACACGCAAAATTACAAGGAACTTTATACGATTTTGGTAAAAAGGTTTCACCGCTTTTTAGTGTTGTGTATTGCCTGTTAATTTATTTGATAGCAATTGCAATTCCGTCTCCAAGAACCGCAGCGGTAACGCATGAAATGACAGTACAACCCTTTTTTGAAACGCCAGCACTTTTAACAAGTGTAATTTATTTTGTACTGGTTTTTGTCTTTGCAATAAATAGGTCTAGAGTTATTGGTTTAATCGGTAAGTTTTTAACACCTATTATTGTTGTTATTTTACTGATGATTATTGTAATCGCGTTGATTGACGCGCCAGAAATTTCTAATCCAACTACATTTAAAACGCCTTTTGTAGATGGTATTTTAGAAGGATATCAAACCTTTGATGCAATTGGTGGAGTAGTAGTTGGTGCGGTATTAATTATCTCATTAAATTATAGCAGTCACACTACTTTTGAAGCCAAAAGAAAATTAATTAGACAAGCAGGATTCATTGCAGGAACTTGTTTACTTTTAATTTATGGAGGGTTAATTTTAAGTGGTTCTTTATTTTCTGCTACATTTTTAGAAAATGCAACAAGAATTGAAGTTTTATCTGGTTTAAGTTCACAAACTTTAGGGAGTTTCGGAACTACCTTTTTAAGTGTTTTGGTTGCACTAGCATGTTTTACCACAGCGGTAGGAATTGTAACCGGTACAGCAGATTATATAAAAGGACTTTTTAATGATTCACAAACTGCATATATGGTTACTGCAGCAGTTTCTTCTGCAATAGGGATAGTTGTAGGTAGTTATAATGTTGGTTTTATTATTGATGTTGCTGTGCCAGCATTAATGTTTTTATATCCAATAACGATTGTGCTGATTTTACTAAATATTGTGCCAGATACATACGCTTCAAAATTAGTTTTTAGAGGTGTGGTTTTAGTCACTTTTATTTTTAGTATTCCAGATTTTTTAGGATTTATAATTCCAAGAGAAAACTTAACAGAAATTATAAATATAATTCCGTTAGCAAAACATAGTTTGGGTTGGGTAATTCCTGCTTTGTTGGTTTTTGTTGGGTTGAATTTGAAGAAGATTCGCTGACGTTGCTTGTAATGAAAATTTCGTTTTGAATAACGTGAACTTTTTAATAGAAAATAAAGATAATTAGAAAGTATTAAATATCATAATAAAATCAAAACAAGCAATTTTTTTACACATTGTAGGTTGTAGTTTTTTTTAATCAATTAAATTTGTAATTTAGACTTGAAATAAGTGGAAGAACAAGGTTACATAGAAATCAGGGTTACAAACAGAGATAATTCTCTAACCCCTAAAGATGTTGATATAAATGAAGTCAAAGATTTTATATCAGACGTTGAAACTTTCTTGTATCCTAACCGAAATGAAAAAAAGAATAGACCACACATTTCATACGATATTGAAGAAGGTTCTGCAAAGCACAAGTTTTTTTTACCTATTACAGCAGTGATTCTTTTTAATGGTCTTACTAGTGAAATAAAAAACAGAAGTAACTTAGATTTTTTAGACTATAAGAGACAGTCAATTATTGATAAATTTCAAAAAAGAGCTTATAAAGAAGGTTATAGAATTGAGTTTAATAATTCTATGTCTAAAGTTTCTACTTTGGTAATTGACGAGTCAACAGACTTTCAAATGATTGCTCCTTTATATTTTGAAAGTGAATTCTATTTGTATGGAGAAATTTATCAAGAAGGTGGAAAAAACCCAAATATACATATCAGCACTAATAAACATGGTAATATAACTGTTTCAGCAACAAAGGAACAAATTGCAAGTGGAGATAAAAAAACTTATAAAGCATACGGTATTAAGGTAAGAGGTAAAAAAAACCTATCGGATAAAAGTTTGTCTGATTTAGTTCTTTTAGATTTCATACAATACAAACCAATTTTTAATAAATCTCTTCTAGATAAAGTTATAGATAAAGCTTCTGAAAATTTAGATAAGATAAAAGATGTAGATGTTTGGTTAAATAATATAAAAGCAGAAGGTATATGAACGGAATAAAGAGTGTTCTTTTAGATTGTTCCTTTTGTATTCGTTTACTTAAAAGAGATGATGAATTCCATGAGAATTGTGTTGAATATTTTAAGTATTTCACAGATAACCATATAGAGATGTATCTTTCTACAATCGTAGTTAGTGAATATTCTGTGGGTGATGATGCAGAGAATTTACTATCCTTGAATTCTTTTAGGTTGTTAGAATTTGATTATTTAGATGCAAAGTTTTCAGGTCAATTCTTAGCTTTACTTAAAGACATTGGTAAGTTCGGAGATTTCGGAGAGAGAAAGGTTGTTATAAATGATATAAAACTTTTTGCTCAAATTTATAATAGAGAAATTGATGCTTATATAACTAAAGATAGGAAATCTTTTAAAAAAATGATTGAACCTTTAAAAGATGAGTTCAATCTAAAGTTTGAAGTTATTGATTTAACTATTCCCTTAAGTTCTAGGTTAGGACTCTTGTTTTAGATTACAGCCAACGTTAATACGAATATGGAACGTTTAAATGTTCCATATTCGTATTTAGCGAAGTTGTCCAAAATTATATTTAGAAACAAACTAAATTTAACATAAAGTTTCCACCAATTTTTACGACCAACCAACAAAACAAACCCAAATTTGGCAATCCAAGACATTACAAAACACTCTTATAAAGACACGTTTTCAGTAAGCACAGTTCAGTTTGAAAAAGCCTGTACGATAGATCATTCAGTACAACAAAATGCCTATGCTATTTATTGGATTCAAGAAGGAAGCGGAACTTATAACATCGATTTTGAAAGTTATACATTTACTGATAATGTGTTGTTCTTTTTGTCACCCGGACAAGTATTTACAGTAGATTCCGAGCAAATAAAAACTGCTTATAAACTTACTTTTGTTAGAGACTTTTACTGCATACAAACCCACGATCAAGAGGTTGCTTGTAACGGAATTCTATTCAACAATATTTACGAAACGCCGTTTGTGAAACCTTGTGAAAAAGACACTTCAAAACTCAACGTTATTTTAGAAAGTTTAATTGAGGAATTTCAACACAACGAAACGGCACAATATGACATGTTGCAGTCGTATTTAAAACAATTTATTATTTGCGCAGTTCGTGTAAAAAAGGAAGACCACGTTATAAAAGAAGACACAGAAACGCGCCTTTTTAAAGACTTTAGTTTGTTGGTAGAACAGAATTTTAAAACCATGCATGCTGTAACCGATTATGCAAATAGATTAGGTCTTTCGCCAAAATCCATTACCAAACATTTTCAAAAATTGGGCACAAAAACCCCTTCAGATTTTATAAAAAATCGTATTGTTTTAGAAGCCAAACGTCAATTAATTTATTCGGATAAAACGGTAAAAGAAATTGCGTTCGATCTTGGTTTTAACGATCCTGCGTATTTTACGCGCTTCTTTACAAAAGCCATTTCAAAATCTCCACTACAGTTTAAAAAGGAATATTAGTAGTTACTTTTCCAATTCTTTTTTGGGCGTGTCTTTTTTCTGAAAAAGAAAAAAGTCAGGCTTTCGCAACTCGCTTTTTAAAGTTTTATCAAACTTTAAAAGAGCTCAAACAACTTGCTCTATCCTTCACGCGATCATTTTTACAAATAAAAAACCTTGTCCAAACAGTAGGAACTTTTGTCCAATTTTTGAGGTTACTATCGGTTGCATCTTTGCAGTGTCAAACAATAGGATTTAAAAAAGCAACAAAATGAAAACAATAAAAAACACACAATGTCCAAACTGTTGGGGTTATCAAACCTACGATGAGCAAAATCCAGATCAACAACTTTGCGAATGCAAATAAGATACTGAAACAATTTCAGCACAAGTAAAAACAAGAATAAATATTAATAATAAAACAATTTAAAAACAAGATGCTGAAAGAAGTTCAGCATTGTAAAAACAAAAATTATGAGCACATTTAACGTACCAACAAAAAACGAAGTATCAGAAAACAACCAAGCAATTTTTAATCAATTAGAAAAAGGATTGGGTTTTGTACCAAATTTATACGCAGCATTTGCACACAGCGAAACTGCATTAGGGAACTTTTTAGCAATCGGACAAGGAAAAACAAGTTTCTCTGCAAAAGAAAAAGAAGTAATTAATTTAGCAGTAAGTCAAGTAAATAATTGTGTTTATTGTTTATCTGCTCACACAGCAATTGGTAAAATGAACGGATTTACAGATGAGCAAATCTTAGAATTAAGAGCAGGAAACGCAACATTTAATTCAAAATTAGATGCTTTAGCAAAATTTGCAAAATCGGTAGCAATCAATAGAGGAGCAGCAACTCAAGAAGCAGTAGCAGATTTTTATGCAGCAGGGTATACAAAAGGGAACTTAGCAGACGCAATTATTTTAATTGGCGAAATTACCATTACCAATTATTTTCATAAAACAACCAATGTTGCAGTAGATTTTCCTGTTGCAGCACCTTTAGAAATCGAACTAGTATAATTATAAATTAAACATAAAAACAATAGAACACATGAAAAAATTAATAGCAATAGTCGTAATCGTATTAGGTTTTGCATTTAACACAAATGCACAAGAAGTAAAAACAGTTTCTTTAGAACAAACAAAAGGTGAGTTTACTCAGAAAGAAATTACCTTATCAGAAGGAACATACATTTTTGAAATTGCAAACAACAATGTTGGTCATAATGTAGGTTTTGTTTTAGCACCAAAATCTGATGTAAAAGCGCATATAAAAAATGCGTATGTTACTGAACAAGTTAAAAACAACACAAAGCAAAACTCTAAAACAGTAACGCTTACAAAAGGGGAATATGTTTATTTCTGTCCTTTAAACCCAACACCACAATACACATTAATTGTAGAGTAATTTTTGTATTTAAATCAATTAAAAGGGCGATCATTTCTGATCGCCTTTTTTTATAAAACTATTTTTTCCTTTTGTAATTGTAAATTACTTCATCAATAGTAAACCAACAGAAATAATAGATTCCAATAGAGAAGAGGATGTCTCCAATCATTCTCATCCATTTTAATGTTTGTATGGTTGGTGAATATAAAAGATCTGATTCTCTTGCAAAAGAATATCCTTCTGTGATAGAAGTATATGCTTGTATAATTCCTATTGGTAACATACTAAATACCATCATTGCTATTAAACCGATATTTAAAAACCAGAAAGCTCTTTTTAGTTTTGTATTACTCCAAGGTCTATCAGAATAAAAACGTAAACAGATAATAATAAAGCCCATTCCTAACATTCCATACACGCCAAATAAAGCTGTATGTGCATGAACTGCTGTTGTATTTAAACCTTGAATATAATACAATGCAATTGGTGGATTAATTAAGAAACCAAAAACTCCGGCTCCTAAAAAGTTCCAAAAAGAAACAGCAATAAAGAAGAATATTGGCCATTTATAATTCTGAATCCATTTTTTACTTTTTAAAAGGTTCCAGTTTTCTCTAATTTCAAATCCCATTAAAGTTAACGGCACAACTTCTAAAGCACTAAATGTTGCTCCTAAAGCGATTGCTTGTACTGGCGTACCAGAATAATATAGGTGATGTAAAGTTCCGATAATTCCACCCGCTAAAAAGATTGATGCAGAAGCGATAGAAACTCTACCAGCAGTTTTAGCAGAAATTATTTCCATTCTTGAGAAAATAAACGCAATTACTACCGTTGCAAAAACTTCGAAAAATCCTTCTACCCATAAGTGAACTAACCACCATCTCCAATAGTTAATTACTGGTAAACTACTGTTTTCTCCATACATTAATCCAGAAAAGAAAAACATACCAATTGCCATCACAGATATTAATAGAATAATTAATAAGTGTTTAGATTCGTCGTTTTTTCTAATGGCATATAAAATATGTCTACTAACCATTACAACCCATAAAACAAGCCCGATTCCTAAAAATATTTGCCAGAATCTACCTAAATCCATGTATTCATATCCTTGGTGACCAAAGAAAAAGTTGGTTGTTAAATCTAAAAATTGATGAACGCCTAACCATTCTCCTAACATAGAACCAAGCACAATAACGATTAAAGCGACAAAAAGAAAGTTGATTCCGAAAAGTTGATATTTCATTTCTTTTTTAGAAATCATTGGCGCTAAAAACAATCCTGTTGCCAACCAAGTAGCAGCAATCCAAAAAACAGCTAATTGTGTATGCCACGTTCTACTTACTGAATATGGTAAATATTTTGCTAAATCAAATCCGAAGAAACTTTGCCCTTCTACCGTATAATGAACCGTTATAATTCCTAAAATTACTTGTAAACCAATCAATAAAGAAATTACAAAGAAGTATTTTAAAACAGCTTTTTGAGATTTTGCTAATTTCATGTTTAGTAAAGGATCTGAATCTGGTTTTGTAAGAGATTCTCCTTTTTCGTGATTTCGTAAGTAATAGAAGGATAAAATCCCGATAAAAACAAGTAACAATACAATTGATAAACCAGACCAAATGATAGAGCCATCTGTAATATTATTATCTATTAAAGGTTCGTGTGGCCAGTTAGAAGTATAGGTATAGTCTTTTCCTAATCTGCTAGTACTTGCAGCCCAAGAAGTCCAAAAGAAAAAAGCGTTTAATTGCTTTAGCTTTATTGCATCTGTTAAAGCACCTTCAGGAATAGCATATCTTTCATTTCCATCAGAAAAGATGTTACTAAAATGCTGAATATTATTGTTTATTGCAGCAACTCTTTCTTGAGAAATTATAATTGTTTTAGTAGCAGAATTATAGGTATTCGTTTTAATGTCTTTTATCAAACGAGCCTTTATAGCTGCTTTATTCTCGACATCTAAATCGTCATATTTTTTATTGAAATCTTTTTTAGCCCATAAATCAAGCATAAAAACAGCTTCTCTATGAATCCAATCTGCAGACCAATCTGGCGCTACATAACTTCCATGTCCCCAAATTGAGCCCACTTCCATACCACCAATAGATTCCCAAACATTTTGACCTATTTGTATGTCTTCTATTGTATAGAAAACTTCGTTTGTATCTTTAACTAAAACCTTTTCTGGAATTGGTGGTTGTTTTTGGTAGACTTCTGTTCCTACCCAAATTAGTACTGCAAAAGACAGTACAACTACGCTTATAAAAGCAATCCAAATTTTTTTCATTTTATGTATTTAATCTATTTTTAAAAATTAAGAGACTACGTCGTTTACTCTTTTAATGGAGTCTCCTTTTGCTAATGTTAATCTCACAATAGCATCTTCTGTGCATACTAAATCGTGCGGTACATTTGCATCTAAAGCAATTAAATCTCCCTTTTTAAGTTTTAATTCTTTTTTATTGACACCAAAATTAATTTCACCTTCAAAAATTTCTACAACAATTGGTTTTGGTGCAGAATGTTCTTTCATTACTTGGTTTTTGCGCATTACGATTCTTATTTCTTTCGTTGTGTCGGTTTCCATAAGCAACGTAATGGTTGGCTTATCATTTTTATAGGTGATGTTTTCTGTTATTGAAGCTGTGATCATATTATTTATTTTAGTGGATAAATTATTTAATATTAAAAGGTCTTTATATCTTTTATGTGATGAAATTTTTTTAGTTTTTTAGAAAAGAATCTCTAAGATTTTTATCTTCAGAAAGTTCTAACAGTGTGGTGTTTTCTAGCATTTTTCGTAAATCGTTTCTAATTTCTATAAATTTAAAATGCACCGGACATGGTTTGTTTTCATTGCATTCGTGTAAGCCTAAACCACAACCTGTGTAAATTGTATCGCCATCTAAAACTTGTACGATATTACTTAAAGTTATTTCTTTTAGATCTTTTTTATCAATAAAAAAACCTCCATGCGGACCTTTAATAGATTGTACTATTTTATTTTTTGTAAGTTGTTGTAAAATTTTTGCAGTAAAAGGTTTTGGAGAATCTATAGCGTCAGAAATAGCAGTTATGCTTAATTTATTATCTATTTTAGATTCTTGAGCTATAAATATTACAGCTCTTAATCCATATTCACACGTTTTAGAAAACATATATTAATTTTATGGTACAAAATTACAAAAAAATAAAAGACAATTACATCCTTTATTGTTTTTTTAATTAATTATTTTTAATTTAAAATTTCTCTGGCACAAAAGTTTGATAATCAATTGGCGGCCTTACATACGATTTACTATCGGGCAAAGGAGGAAGCTCAATGGGTTGAAGATCCATACTTTTATGCGGAATTTGACTAAGCACATGACTGATACAATTTAATCTTGCTTTCTTTTTATTATCAGAATTTACAACAAACCAAGGAACTTGTTTCGTATCTGTGTGTGCAAACATTTGGTCTTTTGCTTTAGAGTAATCGATCCATCTAGAGCGCGATTCTAAATCCATAGGACTAAATTTCCAGCGTTTTAATGGGTTAGAAATTCGGTTTTTAAATCGTCTTTCTTGTTCTTCATCACTAACAGAAAACCAATATTTTAAAACAATAATGCCAGATCTTACTAACATACGTTCAAATTCTGGGCAAGAACGTAAAAACTCATCATACTCTTTATCTGTACAAAAACCCATCACTTTTTCTACACCAGCTCTATTATACCAGCTTCTATCAAACAGAACAATTTCTCCAGCTGCAGGTAAATATTGTGTATATCTTTGAAAATACCATTGTGTTTTTTCTCTTTCTGTTGGCACGCCTAAAGCAACTACTTTACAAATTCTTGGGTTTAATGGTTCTGTAAAACGTTTAATGGTTCCGCCTTTTCCAGACGCATCTCTACCTTCAAAAACGATGACTACTTTTAAACCTTTTTTCTTTACCCATTCTTGCATGTGTACTAGTTCTGTATGTAGTTTTGCAAGTTCTCTATCGTAGTTAAATTTCATGTCTTGGTTGTTTTCTATCAAGCTTGATTTTTGATGCAATTTAAGAAAAAGATTTTTTTTAAACGCTTAAAAATTGTAAGTTCAGTATTTTATAATAATTATAAATAAAAACAACATTTTTTTTGATAATTGAATAATAAAAATTAAAACCCTATTTTTGTTTTCTTTTTAATAAATTATAAAAAAATAATCAGTTGTTAAACTACTATTCATATCCGCATACAACCTCTAAAGAATGGGTAACTTTTGTTCATGGAGCAGGAGGTAGTAGTTCTATTTGGTTTAAGCAAATTCGTGATTTTAAAAAACATTTTAATGTTTTAATCTTAGATTTAAGAGGTCATGGAAACAGCAAGCCAAAGTTAAAAGACACATTTAATCCTAAATATACTTTTGACGCTATTACAAATGATATTGTGGAGGTTATAGAACATCTAAAAATTAAAAAATCGCATTTTATAGGTATTTCTTTAGGAACTATTTTGATAAGAAACTTGGCAGAAAAAAGACCAGAATTGGTTAAAAGTATGATTATGGGTGGCGCAATTATCAAGCTTAATTTTCGCTCACAAGTATTAATGAAGGTTGGTAACATCTTTAAATCTGTGGTGCCCTATATGTTGCTTTATAAGCTTTTTGCATTTATTATTATGCCAAAGAAGAATCATAAAAAATCGAGATTATTATTTGTAAACGAAGCCAAAAAATTATATCAAAAAGAGTTTTTACGTTGGTTTAAATTAACATCAGAAATAAACCCTTTATTGCGTTTTTTTAGAACAAAAGATATTAATATTCCTACATTTTATATTATGGGTGCAGAAGATCATTTGTTTTTACCTTCTATAAAAAACATTGTTTCTAAGCATCTTACGTCTACGTTATTTGTTGTGGAAAATTGTGGTCATGTTGTAAATGTAGAGCAACCGCATACTTTTAATAATCAAACTATCCGTTTTATTAGCTCTTTAAATTGATAAAATAGTTACAGTTCATGCTAACTTTTAATCATTTTTCAACATCTAAACTGGTTAACCAATTGTCGTAAAATGGACCAAAATATCAAATTATTATTTATTTTTTATTGATAAAATGGTTGTTATTTTAAAAACACAGATGCGTTAATCCCTTATAAATAAAGGGTTTTGAGTTGTTGATACTTCATTTTTTTAACAGAATAATTAAAAATAAAATACTATTCTAATCATTTTTTATAAAGTATATTTGCTTTATAAAAGTTTTTAGTATGAATCAAATTATAACATTTGGAGAGGTATTAATGCGAATTTCTCCTTTAGGAAACAAAAAATTTATACAATCTAATGCTGCCGAATTTTATTTTGGAGGAACAGAATTAAACGTAGGAATTTCATTAGCAAATTTTGGCGGAAAAGTAAAACACATTTCTAGTATTTCTAACGATTTTATTGGTGATACTGCTCTTTCTTATTTAAATAAATTTGATTTAGATACTTCATCTATTGTACGTTCTTCTAGACCTTTAGGTGTTTATTTTTTAGAAGTTGGTGCCGTTATGAGACCAAGTTCTATTTCTTATAATAGATCTCATTCTTCATTTTCAGAAATTACGCCATCAAAAGTAGATTGGGAAAAAGCGCTTGAAAATGGAAAATGGTTTCATTGGACAGGAATTACACCAGCGTTAAATAAAGGAAGCCAAGAAACACTTTTAGAAGGTTTAAAATTAGCAAGAAAAAAAGGAATGACGGTTTCTGCAGACCCTACATATAGAAGTGGTTTGTGGAAATATGGTGAAGACGCTAAAGATGTTTTATCAGAATTAATTAATTATTCAACTGTTTTTATTGGCGGAATTAATGAAATTAACGAACTTTTGGGTACAGATTATTCATATTCAAACGAAGATTTTATTGAGGCTAGTAAAGAGTTGATGCTTAAATTTCCATCCATAGAAAAAGTGTTTGATAAAATTAGAACGTCTATCAATTCCTCTTGGCATAAAATAAAAGCTAGAATGTGGAATGGCAAAGAATTTAAAGAAACGAGCGAATTAGATATTACACATATTGTGGATAGAATTGGTACTGGCGATGCTTTTGCGGCTGGAATTATTCATGGTTTACTAAATTTTGATGATTATAAAGCAATGGAATTTGGAAACGCAGCTTGTGCTATAAAACACACCTATGCAGGTGATGTTAATTACGCAAATGAAAAGGATGTAATGGCTATTTTAGAAGGCCATATTACAGGTAGATTTAATCGATAGTAATTTTGAAATAGATATAAAAAAAGCGAGTTTTAGAACTCGCTTTTTTTATGAAATCAATTGAAGTTTAATTCATTAAATCTTCAATTTCATCAGCTTCAATGGGTATGTTTTGCATCAAATTAAAGGGAGTTCCTTTTTCTTGAATTACCACATCATCTTCTAAACGAATACCAAAACCTTCTTTAGGAATATAAATTCCTGGTTCTACAGTAAACACCATATTTGCTTGCATCGGTTCGTGTAATAAACCATAATCATGCGTGTCTAAACCAATATGATGACTGGTTCCGTGCATAAAATATTTTTTATAAGCTGGCCAATTTGCATCTTCATTTTGTACATCAGCTTTGTCTAATAAACCTAAATTTAGTAATTCTGAGGTCATTATTTTACCAACTTCTACATGATATTCTTTCCAGATTGTACCCGGAACTAACATATTTGTTGCTTCTTTTTTTACCGTATTCACAGCATTGTAAACCGCTTTTTGTCTATCCGTAAAACGCCCAGAAACAGGAATTGTTCTTGTTAAATCAGAAGAATAATTTGCGTATTCTGCAGCAACATCTAGTAAAATTAAATCGCCCGCTTTACATTGCTGATTGTTTTCTATATAATGCAATACATTGGCATTGTTTCCTGATGCAATTATGGGAGTATATGCAAATCCTTTAGAACGATTTCTTACAAATTCGTGTAATAATTCTGCTTCAATTTCATATTCCCAAACACCTGGTTTTACAAAATTTAAAAGCCTTCTAAAACCTTTTTCTGTAATGTTGCAAGCGTGTTGCATTAAGTCCAGTTCAATTGGGTCTTTTACAGAACGTAAACGATGCATAATAGGGTTACTTTTTGCAACAGCATGCGCCGGATATTTTGCCAATAACCACTTTGTAAATCGATCTTCACGAGTTTCTGTCGAAACGTTAGCTCTATAATGCTCATTGGTATTTATATAAAAAGTATCTGCATACGTAGACATTTCAAACAACACTTTTTCTAATTCTTGCAACCAAAAAACATTTTTGATTCCACTCGTTAAAAAAGCAGCTTCTTTGGTTAGTTTTTCGCCTTCCCAAACTGCAATATGATCATTAGTTTCCCTAACAAATAAAATCTCTCTTAAATCTGGATTTGGGCAATCTGGAAACAGCATTAAAACACTTTCTTCTTGGTCTACACCACTTAAATAAAAAATATCTCTGTGTTGCTCAAAAGGCATCGTACTATCTGCACTAATTGGATAAATATCGTTAGAATTAAAAACAGCTAAACTATTGGGCTTCATTGCAGAAGCAAAATTTTTACGGTTTTTGATAAATAATTTTGAGTCTATTTTATCGTATTTCATTCTTAAAAATTTATGTTGAACTACAAAGGTAGCATTATTTAGGTAGCTAAAAATTTACGATGCTTAAAATATAAAAATCTCTTTCTAGAAATTAAATTATTATTTTTTGGGCGTTCGATCGGGCTTTCCATTGTATCTTTTTGCTCAAAAAAGCAAAAAGGATGTCATTTCAATCCCTAACGCAAATTCGTTTTCTAAAAAAAATAAGATAGGTTTTAAAATCAATGTCTTCTAAAAAAGAAAATATCCTACAAGTTTTTAAACCTATAGGATATTTTAATATTTTACGTACTTAAAAATCAGAGTCTAATTATCTAACACTTCTTTTTTTAGGAGCGCCAGTTCTTCCTCTTCCGGTTTCACTTGCAGGTTTATTGCCTTTAAAATGAGGTTTATTTTTAGGTTTATTTTCTTTTGATGCATTTTGTTTTGCATTCGCAGCAGGTTTTTTCTTCTTGCCAAACGATTTTTTACTTTGTGTTGCAGCTCTTTTTGGAGGTGCAGTATCAGTAGGTTCAAAACCTTCTAAAACAGTAGTTTTTAGTTTTTCGCCAAGTAGTTTTTCAATTTCATTTTGATATTCTGTTTCTTCACTACAAACTAAAGAAATTGCTTCTCCGTCTGCGCCGGCTCTACCTGTTCTACCAATTCTGTGTACATAATCTTCGGGTACATTTGGCAATTCGTAATTAATTACGTGTGGTAATAACGGGATGTCTAAACCACGTGCAGCAATATCGGTTGCAACTAATACTTTTATAGAATTATCCTTAAAGTTCTGCAATGCTTTAGTTCTTGCACCTTGACTTTTATTACCATGAATTGCTGCGGCAGAAATGCCTGCTTTTACTAATTTTTCTGTTAGTTTATTCGCACCATGTTTGGTTCTTGTAAACACTAAAACTTGTGTCCAATTTCCGTCTTTTATCAGTTTAATTAATAACGTTGTTTTATCATTTTTATCAACATTAAAAACTTTATGCGTAACTTTTTGTGCAGTAGAGTTTTGTGGAGCGGTTTCTACAGAAACAGGGTTGTGTAAAATTCCTGCTGCTAATTTTTTAATATCATTAGAAAAAGTGGCAGAAAACATTAAGTTTTGACGCTTTGCAGGCATAAAACTAATCAATTTGTTTAAATCTCTAGCAAAACCCATGTCTAACATTCGGTCTGCTTCATCTAAAATTAAAACATCAATTCGTTTAAAAGAAACTGCTTTTTGATCATGTAAATCTAATAACCTTCCGGGAGTTGCTACTAAAATATCTACGCCTTTTTTTAAAGTTGCTATTTGGCTTGCCGCTTTTACACCTCCAAAAACCACAGCAGATTTTATATTTACATATTTGCTGTATTCTCTTACATTATCGTGTACTTGAGCCGCTAATTCTCTTGTTGGCGTTAATACTAACACACGTAAAGGTCTGTATTTAGGATGTTTTGTATCGGATAAATATTGTAAAATAGGTAAGGTAAATCCGGCTGTTTTACCTGTTCCTGTTTGTGCGGATGCTAATATATCTTTTCCTTCTAAAATTACAGGAATTGCTTTTTGTTGTATTGATGTAGGACTAGTATATCCTTTTTCGTTGACTGCTTTTATTAAAGCTTCTGATAAACCTAAGTTTTTAAATGACATTTATTATAATTAAAAAAAACAAAATAATTGTTTTGTATAGAACTGCAAATGTACATTGATTAATTGTTAGATGCTCTATTATGTTCTTTATATTGCTTTTGCGAGTTTGATCAAACAAAAAAAAGATGCTTTTTAGCATCTTTTCAAAGTTTTTAATAGCTTCAAACTATCTTCTTCTACCAGCTCCCCGACCTTTTAAAATACCAAGAATAAATAAAATAATAATTGCTCCAGAAGCACCTTTTATAATATCGGCTATCCATCCACTACCAACACTAATACCTAATTGACCAAATGCCCAAGTACCTACAAAACTACCAGCAATACCAATAACGATACTTAGCAATAAACCATAGCCATTATCACTCATCAATACATCAGCAATATAACCACAAATAGCTCCAATAATAATTGTGTACAATAATCCGTCCATCGTATAAATAATTTTTAATTGATTAATTATTGCTAATTTAGTAAAAAATTATGTGAGTTACTGTTTTTAGATTGCATAAGATATGCATTCAGTTTAAAAACAGTATTTTAACTTTCTTATCAAAATATTATTTACATGAAAAAAATCACTTATTATGTACTGTTATTTTTTTGCGGTATTTTAACAGCTCAACAACCAGCAACAAATGCAAATGTTGTAGAAAAATCTTTGCAAGATAAAAATCAATTAGCAAACACATCTTTAGTAAAGAATATCAACTTTACTAATATTGGTCCAACTGTAATGAGCGGACGTGTGGTAGATGTTGATGTAAATCCTAACAATACAACAGAATTTTATGTAGGTTATGCTTCTGGTGGTTTGTGGTACACAAATAATAACGGAACCACTTTTACGCCAGTTTTAGATACTTCAGATACTCAAAATATTGGCGATATTGCTGTAGATTGGAACTCAGAAACTATTTGGGTAGGTACTGGCGAAAAAAATTCTTCGCGTTCTAGTTATGCAGGAATTGGTATTTTAAAATCTACGGATAAAGGAAAAACTTGGACCAATGTTGGTCTGTTAGATTCGCATCACACAAGTAGAATTCTTATCAATCCAAATAATACAGACGAAGTTGTCATTGGTATTATTGGTCATTTATATTCATCAAACGAAGAAAGAGGCGTTTTTAAAACTATTGATGGAGGAAAAACTTGGTCAAAAACTTTATATATTAATGAAAATACAGGAATTATTGATGTTGCTGTTGCGCCAGAAAATTTTAATATTATGTATGCTGCTTCTTGGGAACGTGAACGTAAAGCATGGAATTTTGATGGTGATGGTAAAAATTCTGCCATTTATAAAAGTATCGATGCTGGAACTTCTTGGACCAAAATTGCTGATAAAAGCGGATTTCCAACAGGCGATGGAGTTGGTAGAATTGGCTTAGCTGTTTTTAATGCAAATACAGTGTATGCTTTGCACGACAGCCAGTTTAGAAGAGAAAAAAAGGATGATAAAAAGCTTTCTGATGATTTAACAAAAGATGATTTTAAAACAATGTCTTCTGATGATTTCTTAAAATTAACGGATAAAAAACTAAATACTTATTTAAAAAATAACGGATTTCAGGAAAAATATAGAGCAGAAAATGTAAAACAAATGGTTAGAGTTGGTTCTGTAAAACCCATTGATTTGGCTAAATATTTAGAAGATTCAAATTCAATGTTGTTTGATACGGAAGTTATTGGTGCAGAGGTTTTTAAAACTACTGACGGAGGAAAATCTTGGAAAAAAACGCATGATGATTATTTAGATGGCGTGTATTCTTCTTACGGTTATTATTTTGGTGAAATTAGAGTAGATCTTCAAGACGAAAACGGAATTTACATTTTAGGTGTTCCGATCTTAAAATCTAAAGATGGTGGTAAAAACTTTACTTCTATCAGCAAAGAAAACGTGCATTCAGATCACCAAGCTTTATGGGTAAATCCTAAAAAAGCAGGTCATATTTTAAACGGAAATGATGGTGGTTTAAACCTTTCTTATGATGACGGCGAAAGCTGGATAAAATTAAATAACGCTGCAGTTGGGCAATTCTATTCGGTGTATGCAGATAATCAGAAAAATTACAAAATATATGGCGGTTTGCAAGACAATGGAGTTTGGGTTGCCAATAATAATGCAAGAATAGATAAAGGTTGGCATCAATCTGGTCAAAATCCTTACGAGTCAATTATGGGTGGAGATGGAATGCAGGTTCAGGTGGATGACAGAAATCCGAATATTGTGTATACTGGTTATCAATTCGGGAATTATTACAGAATTGATAGAGAAAAAGACGATCAAAAATACATTCAACCAAAACATGTTTTAGGTGAAAATCCTTATCGTTTTAATTGGCAAACACCAATTTTGTTATCAAAACACAATCAAGATATTTTATATTTAGGAGGTAATAAATTACACAGATCTTTAAATAAAGGTGATGATTGGGAAACAATTTCTGATGATTTAACAACGGGAGGAAAAAAAGGAAATGTTGCTTACGGAACCTTAACAACAATTGCAGAAAGTCCGTTTCAATTTGGATTAGTATACACGGGTTCAGATGATGGATTTGTACATATTTCAAAAAACGGAGGAGGTTCTTGGACTAAAATTTCAGATTCTTTTCCAAAAGATTTATGGGTTTCTAGGGTTGTTGCATCTGCGCATAAAAAAGAAAGAGTGTATGTAACTTTAAACGGTTACAGATTTGACGATTTTACACCTTATGTTTTTAGGTCTGATGATTATGGGCAAACTTGGAAAAATATTGGTAGTTCTTTGCTAATTTCATCAGTAAATGTAATTAAAGAAGATCCTGCAAATGAAAATCTTTTATATGTAGGTACCGATAATGGTTTGTATGTTTCTTTTGATAAAGGAGTTTCTTGGCAAGTATTTAGTAAGAGTTTACCAAATGTTGCAGTGCACGATTTAGTAATTCAGCCAACTGCAAAACATTTAATTGTTGCAACTCATGGCCGTAGTTTATACAAAGCAGATATTGAATCTTTACAACTTTTTACGGATGAATTACTGGCTAAATCGGTTCATGTTTTTGCAATAAATTCAATTAAAAAAAGAGATTCCTGGGGAAGTTCTTGGAGTAAATGGTCTGAACCAAATTTACCTGAAATCAACATTCCTTTTTATGTGAATTCGGATAAAAAAGTTACGATTGATATTTTTTCTGATAGAGTAAAATTGAACTCAATTACGGTGGATGCAAATAAAGGTTTTAACGAAGCCGTTTTTGATGTATCTTTTTCTGATAAAGGCAAAAAAGAGTTTGAAAAAGTTCATAAAGATGCAACTAATGAAAAAGCGAAGAACAACGTTTTTTATTTACCAACAGGAAAATACACGGTTAAAATTGGCGATGCATCATCAGAATTTGAGGTAAAATAAGTACTAAATAAGCCTCAAAGAATTTAAAAATCTTTGAGGCTTATGATTAAAAAGCACCATGAAAAAGATACTATTCGTACTTGTTATATTCACAACAATAAACACGTTTTCACAGTCTAATTTCAAAAAATTTTTCAAACTTTCTGCTCCCCTAAAAACCTGGGTTTTGTTGCATCCTTTTAAAGCTAAAAAAGCATTAGCTATTTCTATGGAAGCTAAAAAGGTTTCCGACTCCATAAAAAATACAAATTTATTAGATGGTGATGGTTCTGGTGGTCAAGTAGATGCTTTTAGACATGCCTATTGGATGGCGAGATTACATCAAGAAATTGGTAAATCAGCAGCTCGTTCTCTAGGAAAAGCACATGAAAAAGAAAATTATTTAACGTACAAAAAAAGAAAATTAGAAGATGGAGTAGTGCCAGACGAAATTTCATCAGAAATGGATTTATACAATAATGAACAAGGCTTACAATTGATTTCAAAAGGAAGTGAGGTTTCCAATAAAGGGTTGATGTATAGAATAATAAATGCAATTCAAAATGGAGAAATGAAAATCATCAAAAAAAATGAACAAGGCAACTTTTTAACTTGCGATGATCAATTAATTTCGAATGAATCTTTACAAGGAAAATGGAAAAATAATAAATGCCTAATTTCATCTAAAAAATAAAATAAAAAATTATCCTGTAAAAGCATAAATATACTCAAACGTATTCGCTCAACATAGATAGACCTTAAGAGGTGTGGTGTTAGAAAAAGTGAGTAATGGTAAGTAATTATTGATATTTATCATGATAATTTGAAATAGTAATTTGCTACTTTTGTACACGTAAATAAAAATCAGTTTTTAATAAAACTACACTAAAAATTACTTCATATGGAAATTTTTTCAGAATTGCTCAATAAAGATTATTTTGTGTTATTTCTGGTTATTGGTCTTGGAATTGCTCTTGGAAACCTTCGTATTAAAGGAATAAGTTTTGATACATCTGCTGTTATTTTTGTAGCCATTTTTTTTGGGTATTTATATAATTTATATGGCATTACGTTTAGCATTCCGCCAATTATACAAAGCGTAGGTTTGGTTTTGTTTATTTATACGATTGGAATGCAAGCCGGACCTTCGTTTTTTAGTTCTTTTAAAGAACAAGGAACAAAGCTCATTGCACTTGCAGCAATTACGGTAATAACAGGAGGTTTAACAGCAGTAAGCATTTCTTATATTTATAATGTAGATATGAATATGATGAGCGGGTTACTAACAGGAGCTTTAACATCAACGCCTGGTTTGGCTGCTTCTATAGAATCTTCTCACTCACCGCTGGCTTCTATTGGATACGGAATTGCCTATCCTTTTGGGGTGTTAGGTGTTATTTTATTTGTAAAATTAGGACCTATTTTATTTAGAGTAAATATCAAAGAAGAAGAGAAAAAATTTGAAGAACAATCGAATTCTAATACACCAATGGTTATCAATAAAAATTTAATTATTTCTAACCAAAATGTTCACGGAAAAACGATTGATGAGTTAAAAATTCGTTTTATGACAAAGGCGAATATATCTCGTATTATGAAGCCTAATCAATTACCTATTTCGCCAACAAAAGATACTGTTTTAGAAATAGGAGATATTATTAAAGCAGTTGGAACCGTAAACGCATTGCAAAGAATAGAAATTTTATTAGGGAAAATTACTGATATAGAAATTCCTAGAAGCGGAACTTATGATGTAAAATGGTATGTAGTTAGTAATGACGCTGTGGTAAATAAAACAATTAGAGAGTTAAATCTTTTTGAAAATTATTCTGCAACGATTACTCGTATTAGAAGAGCAAGTATTGATTTAGCGCCTCACCCAACAACCAAAATAAAATATGGTGATAAAATTTTAGTTTCTTGTTCTACAGGTAATGTTCCTGCAGTAACACAACTTTTTGGAGATAGTTTAAAGAGAATTGGAGAAACTAGTTTTTTACCCGTTGCATTTGGTATTGCAATAGGTATACTTGTAGGTTCTATATCAATTCCGCTTGGAGGTTTATATCTTAAATTAGGTCTTACAGGAGGCGTACTAATGTCTTCAATATTTTTAAGTTGGAAAGGAAAAACAGGGCCAATTATTTGGAATTTACCTGGCCCAGCAAATCAAATATTAAGACAACTTGGTCTATTACTGTTCTTAACTCCTGTAGGATTAAGTGCAGGTCAAAGTTTAGTTTTAGCAATTCAAGAACATGGAGCGATTCTTTTTATTTATGGTGCTTTAATTACATTAATTCCAATGATTATAACCGTTTTTGCAGGACGCTTTTTACTTAAAATTAATTTTTTATCTGTACTAGGTGCTTTAACCGGAGGAATGACATCAACACCAGGCTTAAGTGCCACAGATTCAATGACAGAATCTGATGCGCCACAAATAGCCTATGCAGCTGTATATCCATTTTCATTGGTATTAATAATTGCCGTAGCAGAAATATTAGCGATACTTTAAAAATCATTTAAAATATAAAGAGGAGACTTCTTTATTAAAACGATTCTAAATAACCAAAAAACAGCTGTTTTATTTTACTAAAGCGTATCTAAATAGTACATTTGTTAACAATAATTATAACCTAAATTAATACAATGAGCGGATTTTTCAAATCTTCAGTTGGAAGAAAGGTAGCCATGGCGCTATCTGCATTCTTCCTCATGTTTTTCTTAATAATGCATTTATCTGTTAATTTATTATCACTTTTTAGCGAAGATGCATTTAATACAGCTTCTCATTTTATGGGAACAAATCCTTTAGTTCAATTTGCATTACAACCCGTTTTAATTTTTGGTGTTGTTTTTCATTTTGTAATGGGTTTTGTTTTAGAGTTAAGAAATAAAAAAGCAAAAGGAGTTGCTTATGCTAAAGACAATGGAGCAGCAAATTCTACTTGGATGAGCAGAAACATGATTTATAGTGGAATAGCTATTTTAGCTTTCATTGTTCTTCACTTTATAGATTTCTGGATTCCAGAATTAAACACAAAATATGTTGTAGGCGATATGTCTGGCATGCACGAAGGAGGCTTAAGATATTATCACGAATTAGTAGAGAAATTTCATAATCCATTAAGAGTTGGTGGTTATGTGTTAGCATTTGTTTTCTTAGGATTGCATTTAGCGCACGGATTTACATCAGCATTTCAATCTATGGGAGTAACTGCTGGTCGTAAAAAAGCTCTACAAAATTTTGGTAAAATATACTCAATAATTATTCCTTTAGGATTTATAATTATTGCATTGTTTCATCATTTAATTAATAACCATTAATCTGATATAAATATGGCTTTAGATTCAAAAGTACCTCAAGGTCCAATTAAAGATAAATGGACAGATTATAAAAATCATATTAACTTGGTAAACCCTGCAAACAAACGTAACATCGATGTTATTGTGGTTGGTACAGGTTTAGCAGGTGGTTCTGCTGCTGCAACTTTAGCAGAGTTAGGCTATAATGTAAAAGCATTTGCTTATCAAGATTCTCCAAGAAGAGCGCATTCTATTGCAGCACAAGGAGGAATTAACGCAGCAAAAAATTATCAAGGAGATGGCGATTCTACTTACAGATTATTTTATGATACTGTAAAAGGTGGAGATTACCGTTCTCGTGAAGCAAACGTATATCGTTTAGCAGAGGTTTCTGCAAATATTATTGATCAATGTGTGGCACAAGGTGTTCCTTTTGCACGTGATTATGGTGGTTTGTTAGACAACCGTTCTTT
>TARA_R110001606_G_scaffold399302_1_pt1 | contig 29028 bp, 17 predicted proteins | sample TARA_R110001606 | Tara Oceans TARA_R110001606 (sample SAMEA4398315) | marine metagenome | biome: Polar Biome; feature: [SRF] surface water layer (ENVO:00010504); material: water (ENVO:00002006), including particulate matter (ENVO:01000060) such as... | depth 5 m
AGCCTTTTGAAGCTTATCATACTGTCCAGATAAATGTAGCAACTCCACCATTAAAAGCTTAACGGGAAATGCTTGTCCGAGGAATTGGAGGATTACTCCCTGATCGCCTTCAAATGATCATCATTACCCGTCATTTGCCAGTGCCCCAACGATATTGGGATACATCCTATGGCATTCAGTTGGTCAAAGAAGTCTTTTACTTTAAATGGTTCATTGTTGGCCTCCTTCATTCTGGCAAACTCCGCCATCGCATTTTCCAGTAAATGCTTGCCAGTGATGTAGCTGCTGCCATAACCCGGCTGGCGCAGGTAAAGATGCTGTTCGAATAGCAGCAATTCCTTTTCAGTTTTCATCCAGCCTCTTGGCGTGTATTCAGAATGAATGCCTCCGGCCTCCACGCTGTTCATTTCGTTGGCCTGGGCGTAAAGTGACCCCAGTCCCCTGGCGGCCCTTTGCGCAATCATGATGTAGACAATCTCCCTTACTCTTGGGTCGTCATCATAAAAGCCTGCCTGCATAAACATCTCCTCCACAGCTGTGGCAGTGCCCTCATTGCGGGAATCGAAGATATTGTACAACAAAGGCCCTTTGCGAATTTCGCTTTCATGTGGTTCGTTGTCCATGCGGGCCAACTCAAACCAGTGATAGAAATGTGAGTACAGCGGCCGTGGGTCATAGTGCATGCCGATCAGGAAAAAGTTACGCCTTTCCTTCGGCACATAGCTGCCCAGGTGCTCTCTCAAAGCTGGCTCCATATACGGCTTCACCGTCACGATTTCGTCTTGCTCCAGAAATTTCATCATGCTGACAGCGGCCTCCTCAGCCATCTTTTTGAATGCCTCGGGCGAGTCGGCGGCAGTGAGCTCAGGCAAGTCACGGTTGCGGTGTTCTTCCAGTTTAAGGGAAGCCCATGCCCTTGACAGTTCCCGTTTCAGCAGCATCACCTCATCGTCCCACGTGAGGGGTACCAGATGAACATTTTGCAGGTACCAGGTGTAGTTTTCCTTCCCAACACCTGATGGCCCGGTTTTAGTCTCCGCCTTTTCTTCCAGCCATTCAACCAATTCCTCAGTAGACGCAATACCATCATTGATAACTTGCACCAGACCAGCGTCGTCCTTTACACCAGGCAGCATCAGCAGTCCCTTCAAGTCTTCGCTTTGCGTGCGGATATCCCTGATGCCCGCTACCCACAGGTCTTTGGCATTACCAGTTAAGTTGATTTTTGCCTGTTCGTTAAAAGCTGGAATGACGGACAGCTCTTCCTGGAACTGAATCTTGCCTTCTGTATTAAGCGGAAAGCTGTACTTCCAAACATCTAAGGCGGCGTGGTTTGTCGGTCCTTCATGCGCAGGCACGTCGCTGCGATCCATCCACAGCACTTTGTAGAAAGCCGGGTCTCTTTCCCATGGTTTCAATATGTGATGATTGAAGTCGTAGCCGTTCATTTCAGCCCAAACAACTGTCCAGTCCACCTTCTCTTCGACTGACCACCCGGTAGTGTCGACAGCCATCAGCCGTCCCTGCAATTGCTCAAACTCCGTCCAGCGTTTTTCGAACGTGGCTACAGTATAGTCAGGCGCTCCATCCTTCAGGGGTGGGGTTTCGAAGCTCCTCCACTCTTTGAACAACGCCACAAGGTCTTCGTATCGTTTGGTGGTTGGCGCAGCGGCCGTGGCTACCTCTTGCCGAGGCTGTTCGGGCTGGCAACTGGCGACTATAATGAGCAAAGCTAAAAGCTGAAGTTTTTTCATGTGGACGATTGGTTATCGGAAGCGCCGAATATAGGGAATTTCCAAAACCTGTCAGAGAAGGATTATTGGGACGGCGCAGAAAGTATTACGTAACAACGGAGATGCACCCGGCCATCATCGCTGACGGTGCCGGTTGTAATTCAAATCTTATTTTCACCGCTCCTACCCAATTTTCCTCCTTCCATCATTTGAATTCTTACTGAAAAAGAAATAAGCGGCCGTATGAACAGGTTAGCGGCGGTATAAATGCATGGCCGGTTAATAAATAAGCTCCTTCCTCCGCAAGCAACACCAAAAACCTTCTTTTAAATGATTTAAATGGAACATTTCCGGCCTGAAGTGTGTACCTTTACGTGAGTAGAATAAAAGTATTCGAAGGAATCTCCCTCTAATACCCCAAAAACAATGAATTATCAGAATACCCCAAGTGCCAGTTTTTTTTCATGCCCCTCGCTTCCACTTTACTACCCGAGGCCGCAGAGGTGATTCCTTGTCTTTATAAGCATTAACCAACTCACTTTATTAACATTATCTGACATGCCGGAGGGCATGTCGCAGCTATTTATTACCCATGAGTATATACAACAATCAGCAGCTTCACGACATTGACAAACAACACTACCTCCCCACCTTCGGCAGGTTTCCCATTACTTTCGAGCGGGGAAAAGGCGCCAAGCTCTGGGATACCGATGGCAAAGAGTATGTGGATATGCTAGCTGGTATCGCTGTTTGCAATGTAGGCCATTGTCACCCCACGGTGGTAAAAGCGCTACGGGAGCAGGCAGGCAAGCTGATGCACATCTCTAATTTTTTCCTCAGCGAGCCCCAGGCGCTCCTTGCTAAGAAGCTCAGCGAAATCTCTGGTATGGATAGGGTGTTTTTCAGCAACAGTGGAGCTGAGTCGGCTGAAGGCGCCATAAAAATTGCCCGGAAGTATGGCCATAGCAAAGGAAAAGGCGGTACCGTCATCTCTATGAAAAATTGCTTTCATGGCAGAACGCTCGCCACGATAGCCACTGGCAAAAAAACGATGCAGGACGGCTTCGAACCTATCCCTCAGGGCTTTATGCAGGTGCCGTTCAACAACATCGACGCACTGAAGAAAGCTTTGCAGGACAATAATCCGAAAGGCGGCACTCACCAAATATCCGCCATCATCGTGGAGCCCATTCAGGGGGAAGGCGGTATCAATGTAGCTGACCTTGAATTCCTCAAAGCGCTGCGTCAATTGTGCGACGACGAAGAAATTGTGCTGATTTTTGATGAAATCCAATCTGGCATCGGCCGCACGGGCAAGTGGTTCGCTAAGGATCATTTCGGTGTGCAGCCCGACATTATGACCCTGGCAAAGGGGCTGGGCGGCGGCATCCCTATCGGTGCCATACTATGCAGCGAGAAAATGGCCTCTGTTATGAAACCAGGCGACCATGGCACTACGTTCGGGGGCAATCCGCTTGTTTGTGCAACCTCGCTAGCGGTGCTGGAAGTGATTGAAGAAGAGAACTTACTGACGGCGGCCAAAGAAAAAGGTGCCTGGCTCAAAAAGGCCCTGTTGGACATGAACGAGCCTTCACTCAAAGAAGTCCGGGGAAAGGGGCTTATGCTGGGTGCTGAGTTCGATTTTGAAACCAAGCCCCTCGTGGTGGAAATGCTGAAAAACGGCGTGGTAGCCAATGCCACTGCTGGCAATGTGCTGCGGTTTGTACCAGCGCTTACCATCGGTTATGACGAAATGGAACAAGCCATTACTGTATTAAAAGAATCATTAATAAATATAAAAGCCCATGCCTAAGAAAAAGATAGGCGTTGTTGGCGCCACTGGTTACACAGGCTCAGAGCTTGTACGCATTCTGGCCAACCACCCCGAAGTAGAGATTGCCGTCATTACGTCAGAAAGCCGGGCGGGTGAAAAATTTTCAGACGTCCACCCGTTTTTCAAAGGCATCGTTGACCAACCTTTGCACAAAGCCGACAAGGTAAACGAGCTCGACCTTGACCTGGCTTTCCTCGCACTACCACACGGCGTCTCCATGGAGTACGTGAAACAGTTTGCAGGAAAAGGCTTCAAAATCGTTGACTTTTCAGGCGACTTCCGTCTCGACTCTCCGAAGACTTACGAGGAATGGTACAACAAGCCACACACGTTTGTCGAAGGTTTCGATACTGCTGTTTACGGGCTTCCGGAGCTTTTCTACGACAAAATCAAAGGTGCTGACCTGGTGGCTAATCCTGGCTGCTACCCCACAAGCGCTATTTTGCCTCTGGCGCCGTTGCTTGCAAATGGTATCATTGAAAGCAAAGGCATCATCATCGATGCGAAGTCTGGCATCACCGGAGCTGGCATTAAAGCCAGCGCTACCACGCACTTTTCGAATGTGAACGACAATTTCAAGGCTTATGGTTTAAAGAACCATCGCCACACAATTGAGATTCAAGGTGTGCTCAGCGGGATAACGGCTGGCGTCACGCTTCAATTCACCCCTCACCTGCTGCCGGTAGATCGTGGCATCCTTTCAACGACTTACGCCAGGCCTAAGGGTGCTACAAGCGGTGCCAAGCTGAAAGCGCTTTATCAGGACTTTTACAAAGACAAGCCCTTCGTAAGAATCTGCGACACGCCACCGGCGATCAAAGACGTGCGGGGCAGCAACTATTGCAATATATACGCCGACTTCGACGAGCGAACAGGCAATATTATCCTCATCAGCACCATCGACAACCTGGTGAAGGGTGCCGCCGGGCAAGCTGTTCAGAATATGAACATTATGCTCGGCTTCGAAGAATCTTTAGGTTTAAATCAAATACCCGTCAATCCATAATCATGATCAAGAACATCACCAACGTAAGAGGCATGAAATGCTGGGGCGCTCATTCCGGTGTCAAATCACTGCGCCGTGACCTGGCTTTGATCTACTCAGTGGTGCCAGCAAATGCAGCTGCCGTATTCACCCAAAACAAAGTAGTGGCTGAACCCATCAAAGTTTCCCGGGAAAACATCAAAGGAGGCATAGTGCAAGCCATTGTTATCAATGCAGGCAACGCCAATGCCTGCACAGGTCAGCAAGGTGCAGATGGTGCCCAGGCCATGCTGAAAACAGCAGCCGAAGCACTTGGTATCGACGAAAAAACCATCATCATAGCCTCTACAGGCATTATCGGCGAACCATTCCCAACCGAGGATGTGGTAAAAGGCATTATCGAATCCGCCCCTAAACTAAGTAATAAGTCAAACGCTGGGTCATTTGCCGCCAACGCCATCCTTACCACCGACACCTTTCCCAAAGAAGGCTTTCTGGAGTTTGAACTCGATGGTCACGAAATCAACATGGGAGGCATTGCCAAAGGATCGGGAATGATCCACCCCAACATGGCCACCATGCTGGCATTTATTGCCACCGACGTAGCAATAGAGTCGAAGCTTTTGCAGAAAACCCTGAAGGAGGTAGTGGATCGTACTTTCAATATGATCACAGTAGATGGCGACACTTCCACCAACGACATGGTGGTGGTAATGGCCAATGGCAAAGCTGAAAACGACATACTGAAGTCAGAAAAAGACAAGGGCTATGACGTGTTCAGAGAAAAGCTTGAAGAAATGATGAAGCACCTCTGCACGCTGATCGTTTCGGATGGTGAGGGGTCTTCGAAGTTTCTCGAGTACACAGTTAAAAATGCTACAGATGAAGTAACAGCCAGAAAAATCTGCCGGGCTGTGTCGAGCTCCACGCTGGTAAAAACCGCCATGTTCGGCCGTGATCCAAACTGGGGCCGAATTGTGTGCGCCGCAGGCAATGCCAACGTCCCATTCAACTTCGAAAAAGCCGACCTGTACCTTGGCGATGACAAAGAGATGATACAGGTGCTGGAAAAAGGCAGGCCGCTCGACTACGACCGCAACTATATGAAGCGAGTGCTTCGTGAGTCACATATCTATATCAACCTCGACTTGAACGAAGGCAAGGCAGAAGCCACCGGCTGGGGTACTGATTTAACAACGGATTACGTGTTGTTTAACTCAGTGTATACGACTTAGGTAAGACCGAAGCAGGCGTCGGGACGGCAAGCAGACAGGTTGTGCTGGGGCCGTCAGACGTCATCCTCGACGCCTCATCAGCATTCGTCCCATACCGTTGGAAAGAAATCAGTCGATGATTTTGTCCGGGTTTATTTATCTTAATTGCTCATTCCAAAAAAGATACCTACATGTACAAAAGACTTTCATTCCTCACCGCTCTTTTCCTTGGTGGCTTCACGCTGCTTGCTCAAAACCCCCAACGTTTTGAGGGAGAAATTGACAAGTACGCTCAGGAAGCAGCTTCAGTCAATAACGAGAAGCTTGCGTTGTTTACAGGCAGCTCTTCTATCAAGCTATGGGATGATATCGCAGAACGGTTCCCAAAAAAGAATGTAGTCAACCGGGGCTTCGGAGGTTCTTCTATGTCGGATTTGCTGTACTACACAGATGAACTCCTCTTCAAATATTCGCCGTCAAAAATCTTTATTTATGAGGGCGACAACGACATTGCCTCGGGAAAAACGCCTGACCAAATCCTGGCAGACGCCAAAACGATAGTTGCCCAGATAAGAGAAAAGCTACCCAAAAATGTAAAGGTCTATTTCATTTCCGCCAAGCCAAGCGTTTCCCGCTGGAAACTGAAAGACAACTACGTTGACTTCAATACCCAGCTGGAAGCGTGGACTAAAACCGAAGCCGGGGTAAAGTACGTTGATGTGTGGACTCCCATGCTACAGCCAAACGGCGAGGTAATGAATGACATTTTCAGAGAAGATAACCTCCACATGACGTCGAAAGGCTACGACATTTGGGAGAAGGTCCTCAAAAAATATTTGTAAGAGCCGCTATCTTCATCAAGCGTAAGAAAAAGAGGAGCGCAGGAGCGCTTTCAGCCTCCCAACTCCTCATTGCCATTTCTCAATGTTTATCACACTAAGAGGCAGAGCGATCCACTTTCGTCCACCCAGCTGCTAAAGCCTACTGATTACCTATTGTTGTTCACTTTTCATCCTTCACTTCCTCCTCTGTCTATTTTTTACTATCCCATTTCTAAATAATTGAGGATTATGCATCTTTAAAAAAGGTTCAAAAACTCAACCATGTTTAAAAGTGCTCTCCTCATAGGAATCCGAAGCTTGCTGAAGAACAAGCTGCATTCCACCATCAATCTATCAGGCTTTGCGATAGGTATTACCTGTTCATTACTTATCCTGGCCTTCGTTTGGGACGAACTCCACTACGACCGCTTCCATCCCAATGATGACAGACTCTACCGCCTGGCCCTCCACCGCAGCTTTCCGGGCCGTGATGTATCATTCGCTACCACGCCTTTCCCGGCAGGCCCTACCCTGCTGCAAGACATCCCCGAGATAGAAAGCTATTGCCGCCTGTTCACACCCTTCTCCAGTCCACCGAGAGTACGAATAGGCGATATTGAGTTCTACGAAAACAACAGGCTGGCCGCCGACTCCACTTTCTTCAGGCTGTTTGGAGTTCAACTGAAAGACGGAGATCCCCGCAATGCCCTGAAAGACCCCAATAGTGTGGTCCTCACGGAAAGCACCAGCAAAAAGTACTTTGGAGATCAGGATGCTCTTGGCAAAATGATCAAGGTGGGCGATTCCACCCTTTACCGGGTTACCGGCGTAGCCCAGGATGTGCCGAACAGAAGTCACCTTGAGTTTGACCTGCTCTTCTCATTACGCTCCTTCCCCGGCGCCTACGATGGCACCTTTTGGGGGTCTTACCAATGCCTAAACTACTTCCTGCTGAAGCCCGGCGTGACCCAGGAGCAGGTGAAGGCAAAAATCCCATCGGTTGTCAAGCAGTATATGGGGCCGCAGGTGGAGTCCCTCCTCAATATCACTTTCGACGAGTATGAAGCAGCAGGCAACCGGCACAACTATGTTTTTCAGCCTATTCAAAGCATCCACCTTGAAAGCAACTTCCAGAACGAGATAAAGCCTAACGGAGACAAAAATTACGTCTATCTTTTTATGGTCGTTTCAGTACTCATCCTGTGTACGGCCTGCTTCAATTTTGTGAACCTGTCAACAGCCAACTCTGTCAAACGGGGCAAAGAAGTGGCGGTAAGAAAGGTGGTGGGTTCAAGCAAACTTCAGCTTATCATCCAGTTTATTACTGAGTCCATAGTGATCACACTCATAGCTGTCGTCATTTCTTGTCTGCTGTTTATCTGGCTCCTTCCCTATTTCAATCAGCTGGCAGAAAAGCACATTGCTTTGTCAGACTTTAGCTTACTAAATGTCGCAGGGCTCCTTTTGGTCTTCACTGTTCTTTTAGGCACCCTGTCGGGGCTTTATCCCGCTTTCTTCATTTCGTCGTTTCCTACGCTCAAAATTTTCAAGGGAGAACTCAAGCTAAGCCATAAAAAATGGGGGTTCAGGAACATTCTGGTGGTAGCGCAGTTCATGGTGTCTATTTTTCTGATGGCAGCCACGCTGTTCATCTACCGCCAAATGAACTTCATGATGGATAAAAAGCTAGGCTTTGACAAAGATCAGGTGCTCGTCATCGAACGCAGCAACCAGCTGGGTGGCAGCCTCAGGGCCTTTATGGACGAATTACAGCAGGTCAACGGTGTGGAAAAAGCGTCTGCCTCTTTTCATGTACCCGGCCGACAAATGAGCGGTGGCAGCTTTCATGCCCAGGGAGTTTCCGCCACAGAACGATATCTCTTTACAGCTATCTACGCCGACTATGATTTTGCCGACACCTACGGGATCAAAGTAAACGAAGGCCGCTTCTTTTCGAAGGATATGGCCTCCGACACGGCGGCCGTTCTTGTGAACCAGGCCACAGTGGACATGGTAGGGTGGGATAATCCGCTGGAGCAAAAAATTCTGCCCACTGCCGGCACCCTCCAGCGCATCATTGGCGTGGTGGACGATTTTCACTTTGCTTCCCTACACGAGAAGGTCGGGCCGCTGGTGGTCTTTGGCATCTCTCCCCAGCAGTTGGCTACACTCAGTCCTAATCTGGTGTCCGTTCGAATTGGTTCGGGGGCATCCACAAAAGCCACGGTGCAAAGCATAGAGGCCACCTGGAGCAAATGGATGCAGGGCAGCCCCATTCAATATAGCTTCCTCGATCAGGAATTCAATGCGCTATACCAAAATGAAGAACGTATCAGCAGGGTGTTTTCTACTTTTTCCATACTGGCCATTTGCATAGCCCTTATTGGCGTAGTAGGACTTTCCACCTACATCGCCAATCAGAGAACAAGAGAAATTGGTATCCGCAAAGTGCTGGGCTCGTCAGCGTCGGGCATCCTTGTGCTGCTCTCAAAAGACTTTGTTCAATTGCTGATTGCCGCAAACATACTCGCACTTCCGCTGGCGTGGCTGGCGCTGAGTAAATGGCTGGAACAGTATCCTTACCAGACTTCGCTGACCATCTGGCTCTTCCCTGCTATTGGCATCGTCTTCTCCTTTTTCATTGTGCTCACCACTTGTCTTGTCACCTACAAAAAAGCGCAAATGAACCCATCGAAAGCGATTAGGTATGAGTGACCCGTCTACGCAGACGGCTTCGGCGGGCGAGTTGGGAGTGTAAAAAAAGCCCTTGGTAGTATAAAACTACCAAGGGCTTTTGCATGCAATTAACTATCAAAATCAGGCCAGTGCCTTTCTGCAATACTCAACGCATTTTTGCACCTCTTTTACGGCATCAGAACCTTCAGGAATCTCGTATTCAAGCTCTATTGTGCCGGGAAACTTATACTTCTGCTCACTCATGAGCTGAAGCACTTCTGTTAGCGGTGTATCGCCGGTTCCCCACACCAGGTTCTTTTTCCCATGCTCAGGGTTCTGGCGATCCTTCATGTGCATGCTTAAAATGCGATCGGCCTTTGCTCTCACCATGCCCAGTGGATCAGTATTTCCGGCAGCCACAAAGTGTCCTAGGTCAAGATTCAATCCATTGTACTTCGACTGCTTCAAAGCCGTATCCCACAAAGTAGGGGTTTGCTGCTCATGCCCATGATAGCCGATAGAGACTTTGTGCTTGGCCGCCAGGGTACCCAACCTGAGTGTCTGCGCATCGTCGCTGGGGTGCTCCAGGGTAACGTGGCTGGCACCAAGCGCTTTTGCTGCCTTAAGGCCGTATATCACTTCTGCATCGGTATTGTCTTTGCCAAAGGCATTAGGTTTGAAGGCGTAAATCCGCACACCGGCGTCGTTGTACATTTTCTTCACCTGTGCAAACTTGTCCATGGAAGCCGTTGCTCTCCAGGCGGCCACTTCCTTGTTGTAAGCAGCCGACTGCGCCTGTATGTCAGCCATTTGCTTCTTCTCATCTTCAGTAAGCTCTTCTCCTCGTCTTTGCTTGCCATACAGGCCAAACATTGCCCTGCGGTCAATAGTGCTTTCAGGCTTGCCTGCGAAACTTTCAGCCGGATCGCCCATTAGCTCCACGGCACTGATACCACAATCCACGATGTACTTTAGTGTAGCCTCAGCACTTTGATCGGGCAGGCTGCGGAACGAATAGGTAATGACACCCAACTGAACTCCGTTGATCATGGAGTCAGGCTTGCCATAGCTTTTGATGATATTGGGAAAACCGCTTGCTCTTAAAAGAGACGGGGCTACTAAAATACCGGCCGCTGCTGTAGCCGACTTGCCTATAAAACTCCGGCGTGAAGCCAGGTGTTGTTCGTTATTTTTCATTGAAGTAGGTAGTTAAAATGACACGAAGTATAAGATAAACAGAGTTAGTTCTCCCGGGTCTGCGCCAACTTGCCATCAACAAACATACCTGGAGAACTAAGATACATGAATTTAGCTGTGCAAACGGCAATCAGCAAGCTTTTGGAGGTATAATAGACAATACGTCGTTTTTACACGATGGTCGGCAAGATTTACATGATTGACAGAAGACGGGCAGTGCTTCGCAGCACATTCACAGAGAAAAAACTTGACCAATCGGATTAATCGAATCCTCTTAGTCCCGAAGGGAGGCCACTCCTGTCAGGCTGATTTTTCGAGAATACTCAACATTGTTCACTGTAAGGACATAATTCTTTGACTTGCCTACTCTTTCAATACTAACTGGCTTCAGTCCTATCTCTGGCTGATATATGTAGAGCTGATTTCCAACTACATGCCATCTTGTATTCTGAAGTTTTGTAGCATAGTCATTTGCCCAGTCGTCGTTCACCGTGACCGTTTGCCCCTGCTGCACCCACAAATATTTGGGCTCATTTTTGCTTTGTATGGCATTAAAAGTGCCCTGAGCGCTCTTATTGTACCAATAACCGACAATGTTGTTTATTGAAATGTACTCTTCGGCGCCATCAGTAGACACCATAACATACTCTCCATCTTCAGCTATGCTCTCTTGAGCAAGTAGAGAAGTAGAAATCAGAAAGAGTGCGGAGAAAAAAAGAAAGACACACTTCATGGTAGCTTATTTTAGGTGGAAAATATCAGAAAGTTATCTGAAAAGCAAAAAACAAGCCAACATTGAATCTTTCTCATTTCAAAGCCACAAGCTCGTGCTCTCTAATACGTCTTCACCGATTTGAAAGCCTCCTGCGTCGTACAGAAGTAAAGATGTTTGTTTTTCAGTTGATGAACCCTGCTGATCGTATACAGTTGACCTGATTGCCCGATTTCAGATGGAAGCTCCAGCCACTCTTTACCGTTCCATTTATAGATAAACCTTTTGCCAGAAAGGCCATCTACATAACCCAGCGATTTGACACTGAACAAAGTACCATCGTGGCCAACAAAGTCCGGGATCTTCCCTTCTATTTCTTTCCATGTTTGTCCTCCATCGTCGCTTCTGATGCCCTGATTGAACTGCTGATAATTTCCGTTTACATCCACCCTCACACCGAAAAGAATACCCTCCTTGTCGATGCACGTCACATATTGTGAGCCTCCTTCAAAAAGCACAGAAGAAGCGGACCAACTGATTCCATCCAAAGACTTGCTCATATATGCGCTAAACTTCGGCACGCTGAAGCCCGTTCCGCCCAGGTAGTAGTCGTAATTATAACCGGCAATGGCGACGAGGCTTCCGTCACTGAGTTGCTGCACAGAATGGCCGCTATAACTTGGGAAGCCAATAGAAGCTTCCTTCCAGGTAGCACCACCATCGCTGCTTCGGTACACATTGTTGCCGAATGCGTAAAGGTTTCCACTGGCATCTTCATAAAGTGTGGAAAGCGTAGTTGATTGCTTCAGGTCTATGGGAAGAAGGCGCTCGTCGCTCAGCATTTCATACAGGGCACCATTGAGGATCATGAAAGTCTTGCCGTTCGACGTCTCAATAGCGTCAGATAAAGTGGCCTCCTGACCAACAAGTGCTTCGCCAATCACTATCTTCTCATCGGTATCCAGGTTATGTTCAACAAGGCCGTAAGCAAGTTTCCCTTCCGCCGACCCTGCATAATAAACGGTTTCATCGGCGATAGCAGCAGAAAAAAAGCCCCCACTCACATTGGTGTGGTAGCCCGGCGTCGCAAAAACTTCCCAGGCCCCGTTCGCATACTCGTAAATTCCATTGGGAGCAACCTGCAACACAAATACTCTTCCCGACGGCGATACCAAAACCTCCTGAGGATTCTGGTAGTTGGTCATTGCTCCCACAAAAGGCATAGTTGTCAAAGCGCCGCTGGCAGTTACCCTGGTTACACCGGCTGAGCTGGCGAAATAAAAGTTACCGTCGGCTGCTGCAAGCTGCTTTTTGTTTGGCAACCCTTTGGCTATGCCCGCCAACACCGTCCACTCGCCACTCGCCGGGTTGTGCTTGTGGAGGTCGCCGGTCTGGGAGTTGATAAAAAAAATCCCGCCACCAGGCGCTACATCCATAGCGGAGCTGTTGGTTGGTATTGATATGTCAGCAAATGCCGTTTCTCCCCTTTTTCTTAAACTGAGCTTGTTTTGGCTGCTTATACTGCAATTGCAGTTGACAAAATAATACAGATTGCCGGCATCGTCGAGAAATGCACTGTCGAGCCAACCCGCATTAGGATGTTGCACCGGTGCCACCGAGGCACCATCATAGAGGTAGTAAGCGTGCTCCACCTGCAAAAATACCAAACCGTCGTCGGTAACCTTTTTAGGTGAACTCCTGGCAAAGCTGTTGTTGGCACTGGAAAACTCCTTCCATGTTTGCCCTGCGTCGTCGCTGTAGTAAAATCTGGGAGTTGTGCTCGTTAAAGGGTTTACCTTCACGGCGAAGTACTGCTTGTTTGGACTCACGGCAACATCCTGCACGGGAAACTGACCAAATTGCGGCACTGCGATGTTGAAAGCGCCGGTGGAAGAAGTAAGGTCTCCTTCGGGGTCGTCATCTTTGCCGCAGCCTGCCAGTATCAATACTGTGAGCAGCATCCAACCAAGGTTCTTCATATCATTTTTTGTTGCCAAAGTTAGCCTTGCTGATGCCTGTACGACATCCGTGCCGGACGGTATTTTAGAGGGGTGGGAAGGCGGTATGCCAGCCCATTGGAGCTAGAGCTAAACCTGTAAAAGCAAAAAAAAGAGGGTTGCACACCCTCCTTTCCATTTATTTCAAGTCCAATAATTATTCGTCTTTGAGCACATCCACCATATTGAGTCGGGCGGCAGTGTAAGAGCGGTAGCCCATAGTAACTACGGTAACGAGCAAAGTGACCCCGAGGGAAATAGCCACAATTTCCCAGCCAATGGTAATGTGATAAGCATAGCTTTCGAGCCACTTTTGCATACCTAGGAAAGTGCCTGTGGCCGATACTAAAAAGGCAATGAACAAAACAACCAAAATCTCTTTTGTAAAAATATTCAGTATTTGACCAACCGAGGCTCCCACTACTTTGCGAATGCCTATTTCCTTCCGCTTGGCATTTGCCATGTAGTCTGTAAGGCCATACAGGCCTATGGCACAAATCACTATGGCCATCAAAGCGAAGAACCTCATCACTTTGCCCATCACGTCCTCCATGCGGTACTGATTGGCAACTCTCTGGTCAAGGAAGTTATACTCAATAAGCAATTCAGGAAACACTTTCTCCCATTCTTCACTGACAATTGCCACGGCCGCTTGCCCTGCCTCGGGGTCGGAAGAAGCAAGTGCAATTGACAACTCATAAAAGCCGTTTGGTCCATAATTCATCATCACAGGCACAGCCTCCTGATGAAGTGAATTGGCATTGAACTCCTCCACCACTCCTACTATCTGAAATTTACCTCCCCAGGTTGCCTGAAACAGCTTTCCAAGCGCTTCCTGAGGGTTAAAAATCCCCATTTTCCGAATAAGGGTTTCGGTAACAACAACTCTTTGATTGATAATTGATTCACCCTGCGGCGACCTTTGATAGGTGTCAGTGGCATTCACATTTCTTCCAGCCACCAGTTTTATATCGAACAGATCCAGGTAGTTTTCATCTACCTCTTTCACGTTCACGGTAAATACCTCTTCCTCCCCTTTTTCAGGACTGAAATACTGGCCTGTGTTGTTGGTGCTTGCCAGCGGGCCTCCGAGGTTAAGGCTGGCCTGCGCTATTTCGGGGTGCTTCAATAACTCGGTTTTCAGCACTTCCGATCGCTTTAAATCGGGCTCGGGAAATTCTATGGTTATCACGCCTTCTCTTCTGAATCCCATATCCTGGCTGCGGAAGTAGTCAAGTTGAAAAATGACGATGATGGTACCCATGATAAGACCTATGGACACCGCAAATTGTGAGCCTACCAGCACTTTGCGAAGCGGGAACTTACTTTGCCTGTCAATGTTAGAAATTTTTGTCCTTATGGCTGTTAATGGTGAAAAACCTGAAAGGACAAAAGCCGGGTACAAACCGGACAATAAGGAGACCGCTGTGATCGAAACAGCACAGAAAACAAGCCAGTTGGTCAACGGAACGTCTTTTATAGTCATTGGGTAGTCGATCAGGTCGCCGGCTGCCGCAAGCATCACGTCAGCTATGAGAAAGCTAAAGCCATGGGCTAGTGCCACAATGATGAATGACTCCAACAGAAACTGAAGAATAAGCGCTGGGCGATGCCCGCCAAGCACTTTTCTAATCCCTACTTCTTTGGCTCTTTTTACCGCCCTGGCTGTAGAAATATTGATAAAATTGATACTGGAAATAACTATAAGCAATACAGCCAATGCAACGATAATCCTGATGGTCGCCGGTTCAAGAGACATGCCACTGTAGGTGCCGTAGTCGGTGGTATGCACCTGGCTCAGTGGCTGTAAGAATACACTATAGCCGTCCAGTGTATTGTTTTTTTCTACCACATCCTTTATGCCCGCCTCGACAACGCTTTCCCGGGTTTGGCTATTCAGCTTAATCAGCGCCTGTGTATTGCCATTAAGCCTGTTCCATATCTTGCCTTCGCCAAAGTAGGCATTCACCCCTTCCTGGGCTTCGTAATACGCTACCATGTTAAACGGAAAGTCGGTCGATTTTGGGAAATCCCGGTAAACAGCTTTCACCACCAGGTCATGCTTGTTGCCAAGGTTAATAATCCGGCCCAGCGCCCTGTCGTACTCATTGTTGATATCAAAAAACTTTCGGGCGGTTGTTGCTGAAATAACTACCGAGTTAATATCTGACAGCGCATTGGCAGAGGAGCCAGCTACCCACTCGAAATCAAGGATTTCAAACACATCCTGATAAGCAAAGCCGATATCCTCTTCCTTGAGCTTTTTCAATGCTCCTCCTTCCTGGGGGATGTTTACCTGCGCCGAAAGTGAGTACAAATTTGTGGCAGCTTCAATGCCCGGGATTTCATTCTTTATAGCGCCGGACAATGGATGTGGAACAGTTGCAAATTTCACATCGTCGTCCCCACTTTTCCAGTGGCTCACAACCCTATAGACTTCATCCAGGTGACTTTGGTGCTTGTCGTAGCTTAGCTGCAGGGTAAGAAAAGAGTAAATGGCTATGACGCAGGAGGCACCCAAAGTAAGCCCTGTGAGACTTAGTACTGTGTAGGTTTTGCTCCTGAAAAAGTTGCGCAATGCGGTGAGAAAGTAGTTCCTAAGCATAGTAGTAGTGGTTTGTCCTCACCTCGAGAGAGCAAATAACTGTGCCAAAATCATATATTATTGATTTTCAATAAATTACATATAAAATAAATCAAACACATGTACATAAATGGACACAGGGAAGAAAAAATTGTACGGTATTAAAGATTTCCAGACCATCATTTGTTGAAAACAAATTCTTTTGGTAGAATGCTTCACTATCCATCTTAATAATTAACCGCTAAGCATTGTCTGATACCGATCATTTGATCGACTGAATCCTGCTGCGGTTATTTTATGGTCGAAATTTTATAAATCTTTTTCCAGTCAGCATATACCGTTGCGATCCAAAAATGACCAACTTGAAATTATATAAGCCCTTTTTGTTTTTCTATGGAAAAATCAGCTAGCAACCCTTTGAAAAATGAAGTGTATGAGCTTATCAGTACCGATGAAAGTATTTATGAGACGATAGAAGAGCACGCACTCTCGGGCTTTTGGTATTTAGATCTCGATAACAAAACTAATTGGTGGGCCAACCCGAGGTTTTGGAGTTCTTTAGGATTTTTGTCCTCAAGTCAGAAAACCGAAGCACCCTACCCGCCTCTGGAAGAAATTCTTTTGTCAGATGATTTGACTAGCCTCCTCCAAACTATTGAAAATCTATCAAAAGAGAGTAGTTTTCTGCTTACCCTCAGATACCTCCACAAAAACAATCAGGTGGTTTCTTTTGAGGTAAATGCAAAAATTATCCGAGACGAAGCCGGAGATGCAAAGAGGCTTCTCGCATTTCACAACAAAAGTAAGGATATACCTTTTTTCGTCAATGAGCTTTACAACCAGGTGCTCTATTCCATTCATGAGGGTTATCAGCTTACCGACACGACGGGCAATATACTGGATGCCAATGATAGCTTTTGCAAACTGATTGGTTACACAAGAGGCGAGCTCTTGACCATGAACCTAACTCATTTGGCTGCTGAACTCACCCCTGATCAGGTTCAGGATTTCATTAACAAAGTTCTAGCCAAGAACGGTGACACAATATCTACAAAAGCCAGGACAAAAGATGGCCGCTTCATAGATATCGAAATCAGGACAACCCTTATCGATCATAATGGGAAGCCGCTACTGGCCTCTTTCGTACGTGACGTAACTGAACAGTTAAGAACTAATGAAAGGCTTGAAATAGCGCTTCAACGGTACAGCTCTCACCGCAATAATTCTCCATTGGGAACCGTAGAATATACAAAAGACTTGATTGTAACGCAGTGGTCAAGACAATGTGAGGAAATATTTGAGTGGACAGCAGATGAAATTCTAAGCGCCAACATTTCAGCCTTCCACCTCATTTACGAAGATGACATGGAGGCTGTTTCGAAAGTGGCCGCTGAGCTGATGTCGGGGAAGGTAGACGGCAACGTGTCCATCAACCGTAACTACACCAAGAGCGGCAAGATTGTCACTTGCATCTGGTACAATTCTGTTATCAAAAATGAAAAGGGCGAGACTATCGCTGTCATTTCGCTCGTGCAGGACATTACCCACGAGAAATACATTGAACAACAGCTGGTTGAGAGTGAAAGGGCACTGGATGTGTTCTTCAACAACTCTCTGTATGGCTTCTTTTTTATGATGCTGGATGAGCCCTTAGCATGGGATGACACAATGGACAAGGAAAAGGCACTTGAGTATGTGTTCGAACACCAAAGAATCACAAAAATAAACCAGGCCATGTTATCGCAATATGGTGCTCAAGAAAAAGAGTTCATTGGTTTAACCCCAAGGGATTTTTTTGACCATGACATTGATTATGGAAAAACTGTTTGGAAAGAATTGTTTGATAAAGGCACGTTAAAAGTGGATACGCTCGAAAAGCGTTTTGACGGTTCAACTTTTTGGGTGGAGGGCGAATATGTGTGCCTTTACAACGCTGCCGGGGAAATCACCGGCCATTTTGGGATTCAATACGACGTCACGGAAAAGAAAGAGGCTGAACTAGGGCTGAAGGCAAGTGAAGAAAAGCTTAAAGAGGCGCAAAAAATTGCAAAAATTGGCGATTCTAGCCTCAACCTGCTCACAGGTGAATTCATTGTATCAGAAGGTCTCCTCGATATGGTGCAGTTATCTAAAGACGACGAAGCAGATCACAGGGAATGGCTTCGTGCGGCCCAGCATCCTGAAGACCGGCATAAATTGGAATTACTGATCAGGGAATGCATAGCAAATAACAAAAAAGTCATCCCTCCATTGGAATATCGGTTGATAAGAAAAGATGGTGTGGTGATTTGGGTGAAGACGCAAGGGAAAATTACTTATGAAAATAACCAACCGTTCTTTATATTCTTCACCACCCAGGACATTTCAGAGAACAAGGCCATACAGGATCAGATAAAAGCCTCAGAGGAGCGATTCAGGTCACTGGTCGAAAATGGCAAGGATGGCCTGGCAATACTGTCGGCAGAAGGCGAAATTAGCTATATGTCTCCCTCAAGTTTGGGCATACTTGGCTACAGTGATAAAGAGATGCAGGCAGCCAATTTGGTCGACATGGTTCACCCGGAAGATTTAGATAGCCTTACTAAGGCTTTTTACCTGGCAATGGGGCAACCGTCAACACCGGTGGCCGATGTACTCTACAGGGTCAGAAACAAGAAGGGTAAATGGCGCTGGATGGAAGGGTCGCTGACCAACTTCTTAGAAACCCCTCATATAGGTGGCGTTGTTAATAACTTTCATGACGTAACCCACCGGCTGGAAAACTCAAACCTTCTAAAGAAAATCAACAAACAGCTCAAAACAGCCCAAAAAATTGCCGGGCTTGGGTACTATGAGTGGAACTGGCAAGACAACACGGTTTTTTGGTCTGACGAACTTTACAACATCTGCAAAACCAATAAAATCCCTTCGGAAGCTGCCCTTTTTGCTGCCATCCATCCAGAGGATCAGCCGACTTTTACTGCCTATAGGAAAAGGTTATCAGAGGAAAAGTCAGAAACTACTATCGAATTTCGGTTTCTGATTGGAAAAGACCTCAGAAACTTCATGGTAAGAACTCTTCCCTTACTTGACGACAGCGGCAAAGTGATTGGCCTGGAAGGAACTGTTCAGGATATCACAGAAAGAAAAGAACGTGAACAAGAAATACTAAGGCTATCAACCTTTCCTTCCGAAAACCCAAATCCAGTGCTAAGAGTGCTGAAAGACGCCACGATTAGTTATTCCAACAAAGCCAGTCAGCCAATCCTGGAACACAAAACTTCAGGTAAAGCGCCAAAACTGCCTGAACATTTCCGGAAGTTTGTAAAACAAACTTTTAATGGCTCCGAAATATTGCGAACGGAATTATCGGTTGGCGGTATTACCTATTCTTTCACGTCAGCCAGAAGCGAGCAAGGCGATTATGTGAACCTTTACGGCCTGGATATCTCACCACAAAAGGAAATTGAAAAAGCCTTGAGAGAAAACGAATATCTGTTAAACGAAGTAGGCAGGATAGCCAAGATTGGCGGCTGGGAGCTTGATCCGAAAACAGGAGAAGGCACCTGGACAAGGGAGGTAACGGAAATACATGAGGTGACGCCGGAATACCAGTTTGAGCTTGGCCGGGGATTAGACTTCTATCTCCCTTCGTCTCGTAGCGCCATAGCCAAGGCAATCGATGAAGCTGCCCAACTTGGCAAGGCGTTTGACCTGGAGCTAGAGATTTGTACGGCAAAAGGCAATCATAAGTGGATAAGAATAATTGGAATCCCTGTGCTGACAGATGAAGGGGAAGTGAGACTCAGAGGCTCATTTCAGGACATTACTGTGCTGAAAAACGCCCAAAACAATATTCTGCTCGAAAAAGAACTTTCCGACAATATCATCAACAGTTTGCCCGGGACGTTTTATTTATATACCACTGAAGGGAAATTTTTACGCTGGAATAAGAACTTTGAAAAGGTCACGGGTTACAGCGGGGAAGAAATAGCCGCCATGCACCCTATCCAGTTCTTCCACGACAGTGAAAAGGAATTGTTGACAGAAAAAATAGGAAATGTATTTGTCGCCGGAGAAGACAGCGTCGATGCGCACTTCCTCACCAAAAGCGGCCAGATGATTCCCTACTATTTCACAGGCAAGGCCATTTCTTACGATGGTGAAACCTGTCTCATGGGAGTAGGTATTGATACGAGCGAACGAAAAAAAGCACTGGAAGCTTTGAAGCACAGTGAGGAACAGTACCGCTCGCTGTTCGAGAACATGAATGAGGGATTTGCTCTCTGCAAGATGGTTTATGAGAAAGGCAAAGCGGTTGATTTTAGGTATATACAAGTAAATAAAGCATTTGAGGACATTACTGGCCTGAAAAACCCGGTAGGAAAAAAAGTGTCGGAGTTGATCCCGGGAGTAGAACAAGCAAACCATGAGGAAATTGCATTATTGAGCAGAGTATGTGAAACAGGAATTCCTGAAAGATTTGAGGTCAAAGTAGAAGGGCTAAATGTATGGCTCTCCTCCTCCGTGTTCAGTCCAAAGAAGGGCTTTTTTGTGTCGATGTTTCAGGATGTTACCGAGCGTAAGCTAGCCACCATTGCCATTGAATCAAGTGAGCAGAGATTCCGGGCACTTGTCGAGCAGTCGCTCACAGGAATCTACATTTTCGATAAAGAGAAGTTCGTGTATGTGAACGATCATTTTGCAGACATGTTTGGCTATCGGGTTGACGAAGTGCTCGAAACTCTGAAGCCTACAGACGTCTTGACAGAATCAGAATATGCAAGGTCGAGTGATCTTATTGAAAAAAGGCTAACCGGTGAGCTCGATTTTGTGCACTACGTGGCGAAGGGGCTTAAGAAAGACGGAACTACTATCTGGGTGGAAATTCACGGCTCAAAAATTGATCTCCAGGGTAAGAACGTAATCACGGGCACAGTGCTGGATATTACGGATCGGGTTAATTCCGAACACGCCATGAAGGAGCTTCTTAAAACAACGACTGATCAGAATACACGGTTGAAGGATTTCTCATTCATAACGTCTCACAATATCCGGTCGTCAGTATCGAACATACTGGGACTCACAGAACTCCTGATTCTGGATCCGACGAATGCTGAGTACCTGCGGATGCTGCGCACCAGCACGGAGAAATTAGACACAACGATCAGGAATATCAATGAGCTGATTCACTTTGAAAACGACCTTGGAGAAAAAGGCCTGATCGATTATAATATTCTTCAGTCCGTTAACAACGTGCTTGCACAAAACAACCAGGTAATCAAAGAGCAAGGGCTGGATATCAGAACCAACGTAGAGAAGCATTTAAGTATCAAGTGCGTACCTGCTTACCTTGATAGTATATTACAAAACCTTGTTACAAACGCTATAAAATACGGAACCACCGAACGCTCAAACATCATTGAAATCAACGGACAGAAGGTACGTGACAACATAGAGTTGCAAATAAAAGATTATGGAAGTGGCATTGATTTAGATAGATTTAAGGATAAATTATTTAAAATTGGGAGTCGATTCCATTCTTCAAGCGAGGGCCAGGGCCTGGGTCTCTACATGTCAAAGAGGCAAATAGAGTCAATGGGAGGAGATATAGAGGTGGAGAGCCAGCCAGGCAAAGGCACAACTTTTAAAGTTTATTTCAATGCAAAAGGGCCGGAGAATTTTTTTGATAGATGATGACGAGATCTTTTTGATGATCTCCACCGTAAATTTGAAGACGGTGTGCAGTGGCGTTGAAATAATGACGGCAACCAACGGAGAGGAGGGCCTGTTGCAACTTAACAGTGCCCAACCAAATGTGATTCTTCTGGACGTGAATATGCCAGTTATGGGGGGCTGGGAGTTTCTAGAAAAACTCTCAGGAGCCGGCATTGGAGTGAACTTGGACTTCCCGATATACATTACCACATCATCAGTGGATCCTGAGGATAAGCGAAGGGCCCAGCTCCATCCACTCGTTAAAGGTTTCATTGAAAAACCACTCACGGCGGAGAAAATAAGAGAGATGGAAATATGCTAGCAATTCGCTAAAGCCAGCATATTTCAATTTCAGCTATTCCACCCTCAGGCTTTCAACGGGGTTGATACGTGAGGCCCGCAAAGTGTGATAGACAATGACCAGCGCAGCCACCAAAAGTGCCGCCATTCCGCTAACAACGAACAGACCGACGCCAATTTCGATGCGATAAGCAAAGTTTGCCAACCACTTGCTCATCAGCCAAAGGGTAAGCGGCACCGACAACACAATAGCGACAAGCAGCTGAGAAATAAAGCTTTTAGAAAGCAATGCAAAAATTGTAATTGGAGTAGCTCCCATCACCTTCCGAATGCCAATTTCCTTGATGCGGCTGTTCACCACCAGCACCATAAGACCAAGCAGGCCTAAAATTGCAATCACTATAGAAAGGATTGTTGCTACGGTAATCAGCTTGTTGAGCCTGGCTTCATTTTCATATTGCTGTTGTATTTTTTGATCAACGAAGCTGAAATCCAGAGCTTCATTTGGGAAAATTGCCTCCCACTCCTTGTCAAGGATGTTTTGCACGTCCGCCAGGTTCGATCCAGTGTAAGTAAACACCAACTTGGGAACCGGCGAATCTCCCACATTAAAGTCGGAGATTCCCTGCAAAATGGGCATGGCGTTTTCTGCTATCACGAGTGGCTCCACCTGGGAATGAAGGGAAGTGAAGTTGAAATTATCAGTCACACCAATGATCCGGTGTTCACCAAACTCTTTGCCTGGCAGTTTGTCGCCAATCGGGTTTTCGAGCCCAAAGTAGTCGGCCGCCGCCTGATTAATGATAATTGACTGGCGTTCATCGAGGCCATTTCCCTCTTCAAAATCCCTGCCCTCATTTACTTTTATCCCAAATGACCTCAGGTAATTAGCGTCAACATTCAGGAAGGCAAAGCGTCTGAACACATTCTTGTCGTCGGTGTAAGCAAGCTGCGTCCATCCATTCGAGCCAAACACGTGGGTGGCCATGCCAATGTCGGTAACATCGGGGTGTTTTTGCAATGCCGCCTTCAGAAGCTTGCCATTTTCCATGCCCGAAGCTATCAACTGAGTAAGGCGCTGCGCAGCCGGATCCGGCTGAAGTGTAACCGAAACAGCAGATTTGTAAGTGAATCCAAGGTCTTTCTCTTGCATGAAGCTTACCTGCTTTCTCATGATCAGTGTGGTACTGATGAGAAAAACTGTAACGAGAAATTGAAACACCAGCATGCCTTTTCGGGCCACGTGCCTTCCACCACCCTGGCTTCCCCCCCTCAAAATAGATACTATGCGAAAGCCCGACAGCACAAAGGCCGGGTAAATTCCGGCAGCGACGCCTATGGCCAGCCCAACACCCAGGTAAGCGAGCAGATGCCACCACTTGAACGTGAAAAATATTTGGGTTCCCGTTAATGCGCTAAATGTTGGAACAAGCAGTATGGTGAGAACCGTGCCGACAGTCATGGCAATTAACGCTAGTAGAAGGCTTTCGCTCAGGTATTGCACCACCAGCGTACTTTGTCCGGCACCCAGCACTTTTCGCATGCCCACCTCACGGGCTCTGCGCAAAGATTGCCCAATAGACAGCGTTGCATAGTTAATGCAGGCAATAATGAGCACCAGTAATCCGATTGCACCAAGTATGTACACATATTGAGGATTGCTCACCGGAGCAAAGCCAGCCGGCACATCGGGATTGAGGTGAATATCAGTGAGCGGCTGTAAGCCAATATTGTACTGCCCTCTTTCTACTTCCTCGCTCAGATACCCCATCACCACGTCCTGCATCTTGTCGTTAACGTTTTGCACATCAGCGTTTTCTCTGATCAGCACATATGTTTCGGCGAGCACACTGAACCAGGCATTCATGGCACCTTCTCCATAAAACCTTCTGCTGTTCTCCGCCGATACAGCAATATCGAATCGTATACTGGAGGCATGTGGCATATCGGCTATCACCGCCGACACTTTAAAGTCCTCTATGTTTTCAGCGATTTGCAGGCTCAGCACCTTCCCCATCGGGTCGTCGTCGCCAAAATACTTTTTGGCATAAGACTCGGAGATAATCACACTTCTCAACTCCTGAAATGGTGCCTCCCTATTCCCCGCTACTACTTCAAAGTCGAAGACCTTGAAAAAATCAGGGCTTATGACCGCCACCTGCTCGTCGATTCGGTTCTCCCCTCTCCCCACCAGATGGTTTTCTTGAGTTATTCGCACTGCAGCTTCTACTTCCGGAAAGTTTTGCTCAAACAAATCTTCAAACCTGAGCGGCGTAACAGCGTTAAAAAATATTTTCCCCTCGCCATAATCTTCTTTGACCCAACTTCGGTAAATCCGATCCTTTTTTGAGTGAAAATGGTCGAAGCTTAGCTCTTGCTTTACGTAGAGCCCCATCAGGAGAAAGCAGGCAATGCCAATTGTAAGGCCTACCAGGTTGATAGCTGTGTTGACTTTGTCCCTTGCCAGCACCCTAAAAGCGATTTTGAAATTGTTAGCTGTCATCATAAATATTGAGTTTTTGAGTCTTTTCGATTTTCCTATGGCCGAAATCCTGAGCGATCGAATCACGAGCCACACGTATGTCAAATCAGCGGCTCGCTTTCCGCTCTCAAGCCGGCGCTTTTGATACACCTCATACAGGTCGCCCTGCAGGTCTTCCAGAAGGTCGGGGTGGCAATACCACTCCAGAAACCGATCGGCCCACCTTGGAGGATTGGAACTCATGAGCCCTGAATTGTTAGCAACTTTTTATAAAGGCCCATCCTTACCAGCATCGTTTCATCGATCACTTTGCGGCCAGCTACTGTTAGCGTAAAAAAACGCTTCCTTCTTCCTCCCCTGTCGGCAGTGGCACCGCCCATCGACGATGTGACAAATCCCTTGGCCTCCAACCGTCGGAGCACTGAGTGTATGGCAGTAACATCGGGCTTTCTACCGGCTTGCTCGGCAATCTCCTCAAGGATAGTTACAGCGTAGGCTTGCCCTGCCAATGAGCCCACGGTCAAAAGCACAAGCTCCTCCAGTTCGCCTAATGATTCTCTTTTCATGACTGCACAATTTATTTATTGTACAAAGATACAAATTAATAACTTAATTGTTTTTTGTACAACAAATTAACGTTTGTTAACACCTGACAGGCGATGAAGTCATCAAACGAGTCAGGAAATCACTGATGCCCCAGCTTGTATTGAAATGTCGTAGAAGGAAGGTGCTGTATGGAATTGTTTGGTAAATGAGAGGTCGACGTGGCGCTTGAATTCCTCTTCAAACTCCTTTTTCACGATGTTGATGGTGCACCCACCGAATCCCCCTCCCATCATCCTTGCACCCAGTATTTCCTCGGGAAACCTGGCCGCTTCAGCAGCCAAAAAGTCTAATTCCCTGCAACTCACCTCGTAGTCGGATGAGAGCCCATGGTGCGTGTCATTCATTTTTTTGCCGAACGCCCGCAAATCGCCCTTTTTTAAGTCAAGGGCAGCAGCCTGCGTACGTTGTATTTCCCCCGTCACAAACCTGCACCTGCGGAAGACATTCTCGGGGAGCTCATCAGCCAGTTCTTCTACCTCAAACGAATTAAAGTCCCTAAGGGAGTTTGCCTCAGGTTTATGCTTTTTAAGAACCGTAACTCCCAACTCACACTCAAGTCGCCTCGTATTGTACTCAGAGCTGGCCAGAGAGTGCTTCACCCGTGTGTCGATAAGCAAAAGGCTGTGCTCTTCGAGCTGCAGCGGATAATAGTCGAACGTTAGGTCCCGGCAATCGAGCAGCATGGCATGGTCTTTCTTTCCCATTTTGCTGGCGAACATGTCCATGATGCCACATTTGACTCCGACATATTCGTGTTCAGCCTTTTGAGCTATATTAATAATATCCCAGGGCTCAACAGACAGCCCAAACAATTGCGTCAGGGCCGTTCCAAAACCAACCTCAAGGGCCGCTGATGAAGACAAGCCAGCTCCATTCGGGATATCGCCGCCGAACACGCAATTAACGGCCGGCACATCGAAACCACGCTGCTGCAGCCCAGCCACCACGCCGCTAAAAAAGTTAGTCCACGCCGGATTGGACTTCGGCACCAGCTTTTTGTGGTTGACCAGCGCTCCCTTGTTAATGTTCAGAGCGAAAAGGGAAGTTTCGGGCCGGGTTGAAGGCGACATAGCAAAAATAATCTCCCTGTTGATGGCTGCAGGAAACACAAAGCCATTATTGTAGTCGGTGTGCTCGCCGATCAGGTTGATCCGGCCAGGTGCCCGCACAAGAATGGCAGGACTTGAGCCGTAGAGCTCTGTGAATGTTCTTGATATTAATGCTTTGTAATCAAGCTCCTCAAACATTATCGTCGTTTAGGTTTAATCAACCGGAACAAACATTGCCCCGATAGTGCTTCTTCTTTAAAAGTGTTCAAATATACAAGCAGTTTATTATTTCGAATACACGACGGTTGAAATTGAAGTTTTGGAGAATACAATTGCCACTCATTATTTATTAATAACGAGCACCGAGGAGCTATTGTCAACTATTTAACGTACCTTTGCGCCAGGTTCTCAGTTGACAGGCCAATTATTTCACATACTCAGCCTGCCGCACGCTTCAAGTCGATGTCTGCCATTCAACCAAGGATCTTTTAAGGACAGACTGCTGATTGTGACCCTTCCCGGCTCGTTATCAGCCATATTTAAACAAAAAACATTAATGACATTTGAAAATCTAGGGCTTGTTGAGCCCATTCAGAAAGCCCTGAAGGCTGAAGGCTATGTTACGCCTACGCCTATTCAGGCCCAAGCCATCCCACATCTTCTTGAAGGTAGAGACTTACTGGGCTGCGCACAAACAGGCACAGGAAAAACCGCTGCCTTTGCTATTCCTATTTTACAGAACATTTACACTGCCAGAACCGAACAAAGAGGTATCAAAGCGCTTATTCTTACTCCAACGAGGGAATTGGCGATACAGATTGACGAAAGCTTTGCCGCCTACGGCAAGTATACCAGAATCAGCCATACAGTAATATTTGGTGGCGTGTCGCAAAATGCACAAACCAATGCCCTGCGCAGGGGTGTCGACGTTCTTATTGCTACTCCGGGTCGTCTGCTTGACTTGATGAACCAGGGTTTTGTTCGCCTCGACAGCATCCAGTTTTTCGTATTGGACGAAGCCGACCGCATGCTCGACATGGGATTTGTGCACGATGTAAAGAAAGTGATCGCCAAAATCCCTGCTAAAAGACAAACGCTTTTCTTCTCGGCCACTATGCCGCCCGAAATTGTAAAGCTGTCTGACAGCCTTCTTACAAATCCGGTGAAAGTAGAGGTCACACCTGTGTCTTCAACAGCCGAAAAAATAGAGCAATCGCTGTTCTATGTAGAGAAAAGAGACAAGAAGCACCTGCTGAACCATATCCTGGAAAATAAGAGCATTGAAACTGCCTTGGTTTTCACCAGAACAAAACATGGTGCCGACAGAGTGGTGAAAGACCTTAATAAAGAGGGAATTACTGCAGAAGCCATTCACGGCAACAAGTCGCAGAACGCACGTCAGCGTGCCCTCGCTAACTTCAAAACCCGTAAAACAAGGGTGTTAGTAGCTACCGACATCGCCGCCAGAGGTATCGATATCGATGAGCTGACCCATGTATTCAACTATGAGCTGCCTAATATTCCTGAGACCTACGTGCACAGAATCGGAAGAACGGGACGTGCGGGAGCTGATGGAAAAGCAATTTCCTTTTGCGAGAGAGAAGAGAGACCTTATTTGAAGGACATCCAAAAGCTGATAGGAAAGACCATTCCGGTAATTGACGAGCACCCATTTGTGAATGCAACGCCTGTACCTACGTCCAGCGAAGTCTATTCATCAAGACCCAAGTCTGGCTCCAGCGGTAACTCCGCATCATTCAAAAAGAAGTGGAACAACAACGGAAGGCCAAACAATAACGGAAACAGATCTTCGGACAGGCCGCAGCGGGATTCTTCGCAATCCACTGCGATGCCTTCACGGTTTTCGAGGTATTAAGAATTGATAGAATGTATGTTAAAAAAGGGCTTCGGCCCTTTTTTCATGTCCATACCTATCGGGAATGGCGTTAATCAAACCGTTGTAAGTGAAAGAAAGTACAAAAAAAAACTAGCCGCCCTTTGAAAGAGCGGCTAGCCAGATTGATAAGCGGATTAATGAATGTTTTCAGTATAATTTACAGTCTGCTTTGTGCTTAAAAATCGAATTTTTGGTCTTTAACTACAGTGTTATTGTATGATACAGTGAAACGAACACCCGCTCCTTTGATTTGGCTTAAGTCGTACACTCTTGTGAAGAAATCAGCTGATTTCACGTCCTCGGTGAACAAAAGTTCATCCTGACCACCATAGATAGCCACTGAAAGAGGCGAGCTCACTGATGCACTTGATCTAAGTACCATTTTCTTAGTATCGGCATTAGGGCTAAGCGCCACTTGCTGACCCAACTTGTCAACTTCGGAAACGTGGTGTACAGTTTGAGCCACTTTCTCTCCTTTTGAAACCACTTCAAAAGTGTAATATCCTGAAGGAACGTTTGAAAGGTCGAAGTTTTGAGCAAAACCGTCAGCCACTCTAACTGATCCCTTGTGAACAGACACGCCTTTTTCATCCAAAACGTTAACCGTTACATTCTGCTTGCCTTCACTCTTATATATAAGTTTGTAAGAGTCGTTCTTATTGTAAGAGATCACCTTCACAGCAGATGAAGCCTTAAGTGAGTCTCCTCCGGCAAATGCAACACTAGAAGTACCCATAGCTACTAGGAGTACAGCAATAAAGTTCTTTGTCTTTTTCATAACTTTTCGTTTTTGAGCTTATCAATTATATATCAAAAGACGTAATAATTATGATTTTGTTCAAATAAATGGCATTAATTTTAAATGAATATATGGTTAATATATAAAAATTTACGAATTCATTAAAATATCACTTTTTCGTAACCGTTTGCGCTGGCAGTTACGCTAATGCAAACGTCTGATTTTTATAATTTTTACATTAAATATTTTTCTACATGTAGTTTATTCCGATTTATTTAAAATAATAGCCTATTAGCAGAATATTATTCTGGTTTAAGCATCTCGAAACTGATTGCATAAATCCCGGAATCGCTTGCAGTGGGAATTTCGTTCTGACAAGGCGAAATCAAAAGATCGGAACAAAAGAAATGGAGGAAGGAATTGGCAGGACGGATTACCTATCTAACGTGAGTTCGATATAAGAAAGTAACAAAACATCACCGAGGGCGTCATTGCGGAAATTTTC
>TARA_R110001606_G_scaffold101051_5_pt1 | contig 28925 bp, 20 predicted proteins | sample TARA_R110001606 | Tara Oceans TARA_R110001606 (sample SAMEA4398315) | marine metagenome | biome: Polar Biome; feature: [SRF] surface water layer (ENVO:00010504); material: water (ENVO:00002006), including particulate matter (ENVO:01000060) such as... | depth 5 m
GGTAACAAGAATACGGGGCTTGGACATCAGGCTTCCTCAGGGAGTTTTTCGCCGGCAGCGACGCGCATCAGCAGGGATTCAGCGATGAACCAGTCGGAAATCTCGTCGATATCGACCGATTCAAGTTTTGGCGTCGGGAACAGGATGGGCTTGCGACCGATCCGGGCCTGAGTGGAGGCGAAACTCTCCGGGCTGAACAGGTAGGAGACCGAGTTTTCTTCCATGTATGGGGGCAGGTCCTGCGTGCGGATCAGGTTGCCCGGATCGTGGTTTATCGGTTCGCCTGTCTCTGTGTAGAAGCGCGTGTGCATCTTGTTCACGGTGAACAGGGAATCCGCTGTGCCGGCGTCCACGCCCTTGAGATAGACGTCGATCATCGTTTCGATCGTTTCCGGCTGCAGCAGCGGGTTGGTCGTGTGCGTCATCAGGTAATGGTCCGAAGGGACATTGGCGATGTCGTCGGCGAGGATGAGATTCATCGACACGAAATCACCACAGATTTCTGGCTTACGGTCGCGGATGAGGACGCGTTCGCTGTCGAGCAGGCCTTCGTCGGCCAAAATCTGGCGGGCATCGGTATTAATCACGACCTTGTCGATCTCCTGAACCGCGAGGAGGGCGTCGAGAATCCACTGGAACAGCGGCTTGCCGGCGATGAGGCGGAAGTTCTTGGATTTCACCCGAGCGCTGTGTGCCTTCATCGGCAGCAAGGCGGTGAGCTTGTTTTTTGCGGTCATCATGTCTTTCCAGTTCGGAGAAGCCTGTCTGCGGTTCCGGCGCGCTGCCTCCAATAGGACATCGCCCGGAGACCTGCAATCGGGTGAATTTCTTCAATCGATGAGTCGCTTGATTTTTGCCGGAAGGAGGCGCGTGAGCCTCTGTCGGATCCGGCCGGTGCTCCAGCCTACGCCATCTTTGCCGCTATCGCTGGATACGGGCGGTCGCGGAGGAAGGTCGTCAGCGATGTCTCGGACAATGGTCAGTAGTTCCGTCATGGACGGTCTTAATCCGCTGGTACGCAACGCGCCGATAAAGCCCGCCAAAGCGCGAGTATGGATGATACACGACTCTGGCGATCCACGCAGTAGGCCCTCGATTTGGTCGGCCAGCTCATGCAGCGTGCCCCTCTCACTGGTGAAATTCGGGATCAGGGCCGAGTAGCGGAATTTGTGGCTGATGCTGCGCAAGGTCTTCCAGTTGGCATCCGCATCGCCAAGACGAGCGTCGGCCAGTTCGTAGAGCGCTTCTACCAAGCAGTCGAAGGGCAATTCCGGTCGTTCCGTAATGATCTCCGCCAGCTTCGGACGCCAAACCGAATCGACGAAGTGTTGGAAGTCCGGATCTGCTGTGGCGTACACTGCATTCCCATTGATGTGGCGCTTTTCGCGCGGGCCGAGGGCATCGGCGCCGCGGTAAATACTTCCTGTCACCCAAGCAGGTTCCGCGCCGCGCAAGTGTGTATTGACTTGCCCGAGCCAATCAGGACGGATCGGGACGCAGTCTGTCTCCATATAGAGCGAGTGCCCCCAATGATCCCTCACAGCGTCCATGGCAGCGAAAAACATGTTGTTGGGACCGGCTCGCCATCCCTGTGAACGCAATCGACCACGGTTCTCTCGCTGATAGAGATCCGCGTCGCCTGAAAGGTCCAATGTCTCGAACCGGACCTCGTCGAAACAGCGCTGCAGGCCCGGTGTGCTGCTGATGAGCTGGCGAACCTCGGATTCGCAGGCGGCGGCAGCCGCATTGTTGCAAACGATGACTAGGTCAGGTCGACGGTAAAGGGGCGGACCAAGAAACGGCGAAAAGGCCGGCTGCGACCAAAGCCAGAGATTGTCCAGCAATTGATCCCGTTCACCTGAAGTGAGGGGGATGATGACTGCGCCGATCATTGCTTCGTTCAGGAGGCGTTCCAGAGGTTCGTAAGGAAAGACGGCGTCACGACCAAGTCGGGAATCCGGATCGGCGGTGATGATTCGGACGGGCAGCTGTCCGCAATAAAAGTCGTCGCGGATTGCCTCGAATGCCGCGACATTGTCTGAAATCCCGACCAAAACGATTTCCCGGTGGCCCATAGCGGCACCAATACGGATCGCGCAGGATTCGGCGGTGACGCAATCAGGATAAGTCGTCTGGAAACAGAAGCTCTTTTTGAAATCTAGCTCATGTGACTTGCCGCGGGTGTCGAAACGATGCGCAATGAGCTCGTCGAGAAAGTGAACACTGCTACATTCGGCGAGTTCCGGGGAAAGCTGAAGCGCGCGGCCCGACAGGAAAAAGCCCTCGATCCTCCGCTCGTTGACCAGTCGCAGAATTTCAGGGAGACTCGTTTCAATGAGATCGTTGTCGAGACAAGCGAGGTAAGTCGGGCGCCAATCGGCTAGGTCCCAATTGTCGACATCAATTCTGGTGCATAACGATGATTTGTTCGCCAATCTCCGAAAATCAAACCTATCGGTGGATGCGCCGCAGCCGATAATGAACAGGGGGGTATCTTGCACAGGTTCGCCTTTGATGAAGTATTGGAAATGATCGGGCATTCTTGAGGCTACTATTAGCTATTATAGGACCGTTTGGGTTGTAAGTTACCCTCAATCATCTGCACGGTATCACCTGCGTTGACACTCCCCCAACAGTCGGTCAGGAAACAAGCGTCTATTCTGGATCATGTAGGCCTGTCCCGTTGAGGAACTTTCATAATGAATAGAATACGCTCCTCGAAGGATCGGCACGTCATCCAGTCCAGCCGCCATTATAGGCCGCAGAGCCGGTTGGATGCGACGTCTTTTGACGCTGTGTCGGCGTTGGCGGGTGAGCTGTCACAATACCGGTCCCATATATCTACCATGTTTGCGGGCGATTTTCGCAGTTCGTATCGGGGGACAGTGTTGGGCGTCATTTGGAATTTCGTGCTGCCACTGGTTCCGATCAGCGTGTACATTCTCCTAGTGAGTTTGAAGGTTTTTCCCCGGTATGATGGCTTGGCGCCTGCGGTCTATATCAGTTTCAACGTAACAATGTGGATGCTGTTGACGGGCATGATCACCCGACCGATGCAGGTCGTGATGAGCCGCAATCAGGAAACAATGAAAACTGCGATGCCAATGTCGGTCGCGATTACGTCTTCGTTTGCGCAGTTATGTTTCGATACTTTGGTGCGTCTTGCGCTGGTCACAGCATTGGTGGTCGCTTTTGGACAATGGCCGCAATTGAATATTGCCCCGTTTCTTCTTTCGCTGGCAACCGGGCTAGCTTTTTGTCTCGCGCTCGGCCTGACTCTGGCGATCTTCAATGTTATCTATCCGGACGTCGATCGGATCACGAATATTGTGCTCCAATATGGGTTGTTCTTGAGCGGCGTGATTTTCCCGGTCGCCACGTTGGGGCCGTTGTCGATCTTGGAAAACCTCAACCCGTTCAACATGTTCATCCGCACAACACGCGATTACATGTTTATCGGTGCTGACACCCACCCCGGAACACTCTGGCTTTGGACAGCCGTCGCGTTCATTGTGTTCCTTATTTCCGTGAGATTTTTCTACATCATGGAACACCGAATCCGTGAGGCCGTGTGATGTCGCTTGGTGAAATTCCGCTCGTTCAAGTCAAGGCGCTAGGTAAGTTGTATACACGGCGGCCCCGTGACATGCGCAGGAAGCTGGGAAACGTCGCGTGGAACGCATTTTTCAACACAGGCAAACATAGTCCGCCAATTCCTTCGGGCAGCGGATTTTGGGCCGTGCAGAATATTAGTTTCGATCTTCAGCGTGGGTCGGCGCTTGGCATTATCGGACTCAATGGGTCGGGCAAAACTACTATGCTACGAATGCTTGCCGGCCAATTGATGCCGGATGCAGGTGAGATCGTTGTAAATGGTTCTTCGGCTGCGATGATTGATCTTCAGGCTGGCTTTCAGTCCTCTGCATCCGGTCACGAGAATATTTTCCTCCGTGCGGCTGCACTCGGTTTTAGCCGGGAAGAAACCATCGCTCGGCTGGAGGAAATTATGGCGTTCTCCGAGCTGGGTGATGCAATCAACGCTCCACTTTCCACATACTCCGCAGGGATGCGGATGCGCCTCGCATTCGCCGTGATGACCATTGTCTCACCAGACTTGCTGCTGATCGATGAAGTCCTAGCCGTTGGCGATTTCCGCTTTCGTCAGAAATGCCTGGCCAAGGTACGAGAGATGCGTGACAGGAGCGCGTTTGTGTTCGTGTCCCACTCAATGGGGGATGTCAGAAGTTTCTGCGACCATGTCATCGTCATGCACAAGGGGCAGGTCTATTTCGAGGGCGCTCCACAGGAAGCGATCGAGGTATATGAGACCTTGGAGGCGGGAACGCCAGCGGTTAAAGATCACCAGAAAGTCGCCAAGGAAATGGGGCCTCAATTCCACAATGAAGAGGCGATAACGGACGTTTCGCATATGTGGTGTGATCCGGATGGAAACCCGGCGAGCGAAATGCCATTCGGCAGTCCATTTCATTTGCGCGTCAAATTCAAATCGCTCATATCGATGCGAAACCTGATCATTGGGGTGCCTGTTTGGGCATTGAACACGCACTACACAACCGGCCTTTCGACGCAGATTAATTCTGACGAATTCAATGTGCAGAAAGGCGAAGTAGTTGACCTCAAATTGGAGGTCGACGGCGGTTACATCAATCCCGGCGTATTGAAGTCTATGCTGTCCATCAATGACGGTCCGGAATTTCTGTTCCGTGAGCCCAATCCGGACCTCGTGATCCAGGCGGCACAGCACCCGACTTGGGGCGCAGTTACGGTGCCTCATAAGTGGAGCCGTGTCGGCGATCGTCCGACGCCTCGGCTCCGCCGCCCCCAACTCGTGCGCAAAGGTGGCTGACCGATTGACCGGTCCGGACTTTTGACACGTCCTCAACTCAAAGGCCGAGCAAATGACAACCCCCATCAGGATAGGCGTAGTAGGCTTGGGGAAGATCGCCACAGATGCGCACTTGCCCGCAATTGAAGCGTCCGAGGATTTCGAATTGGCGTTTCTGGTTGACCAACAAAGCTGTTCCAACAGTTCTGCGCCCGTGTTCTGCTCGCTCGACAGTGCATTGGACGCGGCCGTTCAATTCGACGCCGTCGCGTTGTGCACGCCACCTCAGGTAAGGACCGAATTGTGTGAGAAGCTTTCTCTCGTTCAGTGTGCGATCCTTCTGGAAAAACCGCCGCTCGCGAGCCCTGGCGCCGCTCGTCTCGTGAAGGCGAAGGCGCTCCGGTCGCACCAGCCGATTTTTGCAGCGTGGCATTCCAGATTCGGCGCACAGATGCCTGCCTCAATGGAATGGGCGCGAACTCATCGGCTAAAGCGGGGGCGTATCGCTTGGTGTGAGAACCCGGCAAAATGGCACCCGAACCAGGCTTGGTTGTGGCAGCCCGGAGGTTTGGGGGTTTTCGACCCAGGGATCAATGCACTCTCCATACTCACCGCATTGTATCCGCAATCATGGAGTGTGAGCTCTGCCCACTTCCGGGTTCCTGAAAATGCGCAGACTCCCGTTGCTGCAAAATTCGAACTTCTGAGGGACTGCGCAAGGGTAGATGTTGCCTTCGAGTTTCACGATTCAGATGATGAAATCTGGTCGATCCGATTGGAAGCCGAGGACGGGGAAGTGCTGGAACTCGCCGACGGCGGCGCAGCCATGTCCGTGAATGGCGATCCTGCGGACCATGCGTCCACGAATGAGTATGAAGGCGTCTATCGTCGGTTTGCCGAACTCGTACGGAGCCGACAAACCGATTTTGATATTTCTCCACTGGAAATTGTGGCGGATGCGTTCCTGATCGCGCGCCATGAGCGGGTGGGGCCGATTGTCAGCTGAGCTTCATGCAAAGCTCAGCTGTGGCCTCTACGAGTCTTTTGCAATTACGGAGACCGCGGAATTCTCAAGCTTTTTAGTCCGCGGATTTGGTGTGGACGCATGCTGGCGAGCCGGCTTCTTGACCACTCGGTATACGCATGTTCTCCAGCTCGATCCGACTCGGGCAATGTGCTCAACATGGGAAAGTTCAGAGTCAACAAACTCCGACACATCCGGCCAGTCTTCCGACGCGTAGTCATCAAAGATGATGTAACCGCCGACTCGAACGAAGTGCGCATAGTTTTCGAAATCGGTCTTCACACCAGCGTAGGAATGGTCGCCGTCGATCACGAGGACGTCATATTCTTTCTTTCCGGCCTCGATCATGGCTTCCGGTTCGGTGCTCAGTAACTTGATCAGCGTGTACTGATCTTCACGCATGCCGACCCGGGCCAGATTCTTGCGGACCACATGTTCGTCAACGCGTTGGCCAGTCAGAATGTCCGCTTGGGCGCCATTGTAGTAACCTTCCAATGGGTCAAGCAAGGTGAAGTGAACGTCCTCATAGCGCCCGTCCAGAGTATCGAACATAATTGCGGCACCCGTTGCGAACAAAGTGCCGATTTCCAGAACGTCGATTGCCTTTCCGCGTACGGCGCCGGCTACCAGTGTCCGTAGAAGGATATCTTCAATCGATGTTGCCAGACGCCCGTCGAGCTGGCGTTCGATCTCGCAGGCGCGATCCGCCATGTAACCTAGCGTAGCCGGTGCTATCGGGGTGGAGAGACGCTTGCGCCACTCCGTTTCAAGCGTATGGATGTGATGCTTGGACAAACGGCGATTGAAGTGCTGGAACCAGGTTGCGTTGTCGAACCTCGCCCATTTATCGGTAGCCGCCAGCTGGGTGCTGACCATCGAGACCTTGTCGGAAAGCGCGCCAACATCTTCCCTAGCTTTGGAGGCCGTAGCTTCGGCAGTTTGCGTCCGCGAATTCACGTCTTCGATCGCCGCCTTCGCCTCATTGACCTTGCGAGTGAGGACGGAGTCCACTTGGGCGAGTTTTTCAGTCACTGTACCAAGCGATCCGGATATCGCAGCGACATCATTGGCAATCGCGGTCAAGGTCGCATTTGCGGTCTGGTATTTCGCCTCGAATTCTTCAACGGATACCGACTTTTTCAGCTTGTTGAGTTCGGTTGTCGCAACCTGAAGGGCCGACCGGACATTCCCGATCTGGGCATCGCGGTAGGCAAGCTTCCTATCAATCAGGCCGGACTGTTGAGTATTGTACACCTGCTCCTTGAGTCGGATCATCTCGACCTTCAGATCGTGCGCTTCAATGTGAAGAGACGCAGCATGAGCTTGAGCGCGTGCGGCCACATATACCAGTGCGAGCGTCACGATGCCGAGCGCAACGCCACCCAGCAGCCATGGCCGGGTATCAGCAAACCTTGCATCCAAGATGAACCATGCGACCAGTCCGGCAATTGCGAACAGGCTGGCAAGGAGGATACGGCTGGTTGCGATATGAACAATGGATCGCCTCGCAAAGCGCAGCAACTCAAACAGGAGCGGGGAAACTGAACGTAGTTTGTGAGCAGGCTTGGAGTACCACATCCGGCCTGGCGAAACGATTTGCTCGACTGTATAGCCTGGCGTCTTCTGAAGCATGTCTAATCTACCATTCGAAATTGGATTTTTTGGAATTTTAACAGGTTTTGTTAAAGGCGACTTCTTAAAGATTGTTTGGGTTTCAGTACTATTTTGCTTGGTTTTCATGGTAGCGGGCTGGAATTTTAGGCGAGCCTCAAAGGCGGACTGCACGGCATCGAGGCCGGGATCTTCCTGGAAGGCGAGGAGGTTGCCCCACGAATCGGGTGCCATCTCACAACAATCAAATGGCACGATCCTGCGCCAATCATGGGCAATCCCATATCGGACGATTGGATGCCATTCGCTTACATAGACCGTATATCCCCGATCTTTCAGGTAGTTCGCCACGTGGCGCCAATCGTGCCCAAGACGCAAGGTCTTTGAGTCTTCGAATTCGCACTCAACCACGTCAGGTTTCAGCGTATCCCATGGCACGCCGCGCAGAACGTTTAAGTCGAATCCTTCAACATCAATCTTGAGGAAGTCTACCTTCTCTAACTTCCGATTCTTCACGATCTCGGCGACTGTGGTCGCGTCTACCGTCGTGGTCGCTGTATGTGTGTCGCGGAACGCATGGAGTCCGCTTATGCCTGTGCTCTCGGTGGACGTGAAGAACTTCATATCCTTGGCAGGTTTGTCGCTTACTGCTCGGGGGTCGATCGAGACATTGGAGGACGAACCAAACCGGCTTGTGAGTTGGGTGCGGTTGTTTGGATCCGGTTCAAAACAATGGATTGTCCAGCCGAGCGTGTTGAAATACTGGGCCGACGTTCCGATATGGGCACCAACGTCCAGCAAGACATGTGCGCTGCCGCGTCGAGAGGATAGCAGGTCGGCGACGATTTCGGTCTCATCCAGAGATGCACCGCGAGCGGATTGGGCTTTCTTCAGAATTGCGGATTCGCGCACGGGAGGCTTGGCTGGCGGTGTAGTCGCCGGAGGCTTCGGCGCGCTTTCGAACAAGCTGTCAAAATCGCGGCGAGTGTAGACTTCCAGCTTTCCGCCCACTGTCGCATTGTAAACCTTGATCCCCAGCTGTTCGCACGCGTCGCGCGCGTGACGGTGATGTTCAATCATCATGTGGGGTTGGGGGTCGTGCCACTTTCGGCCCGCGCCGAAATACGAGGGGTCGAAATGATTTGGATCTGTGTCAGCCGTCGATGTCAGTGCCAAACCGACTTCCCCATCGGCCTTCACACCTTCCTTGATCGCATCTTCCGGTACCGTATAACTCGTGTCGCAGCCAATAAGGTAGATTTCGGAGAAACCCATATAGGCCGCAATCTGGAGCATAGTAATCGCGACAGTATAAGGCTGTACGATATGATCGTTAATGTCGGCCGAGAACATCGAGTATGGAATATTGTGAGGGGAGTTCGGACGTTCCTTGAAGTAATATCGGCCTTTGGCAGGTGGAACAATTGTACGCGTCGGGAAGCGACGTTCGTCTCCGGAATGTTCAACCACCTCGGTTGGGAAGAAGGCGAGTGTGGACGGGAGCCCGGCGAGCATAGCATCAATATCCTTCGCGCGGTCTGGCAATACGCGTGAGTCGACGCAGGTGTAGAAGTTTGGTCGCCATTTGATGCGGTCGAACAGAAGGAACACGCTGTTGCAGCCGAAGACATATTCGCCTTCCAGCTTGTCGAGGTCCATTTTGTTAAGGGAAGGGCCGTTCCCCATCACGAAGCAGCGTTTGCCCGAATGAATGCCCTGAAATTTCTTCAGGTCGTCGCAAGCAAGCAGGCGCTCGGCCGTGTCATGGCGATTTGATATCGGTGGAGGTCCATAAAAAGGAACCTCCTGACGCTTTGATACATCATCGACAGAAATGGTTGGCGTGTCGCAGATTGAGAGCTCGCGCTCCCGAGCCCCGACTTCCAGATATTCCAGGGCATGGATTGTCTCCGGTAACATGGCCTGGAAGGTCTTTTTATATTCGGGGTCGAGGTTCTCGGCTTCCTTTTGGATCACCGAAAGGGCCTCGGCTTCGTAGCGCTCGCGGAAAGCGGTGGAGCGTTGCCCCTCGCGATACCGAAAGGTGCCGAGCGGGAGCTGATAGGTGTACAGTTCTGCATGGCGGAAGAATCGCACCCAGAGTTCGAAGTCGACCGCAAGGTCGATCTCACGAGACAGTCCGCCCCCGGCTCTCTCCCAGAGTGACCGTCGCCAGAAAGTCGATTCCTGCTGTATCCATCGATAGTTCCCGCTAAGGAATCGAACCCGGGACCACTTGCGCAGATTGTGAAGCTTCCACGTTCCGTCTTCCTCCACGACCGTCGGCTGCCCGGTGACCCATTCGACTTCCGGGTACTTCGCGAAAAACTCGCCGATTGCGGCAAGGGATCCCGGAAGCAGGAGGTCGTCGGAATTGATCCAGCCCATGATGGCTCCAGACGTCATGGCAAAGCCCTTGTTCAGGGCATCCGAATGCCCTTCGTCAGGCTCGGATATGTACCCGCTGAGGCTGTTTCGGTAATTTGAGATGATATCCTGAGAGCCGTCGGAGCTGTTGCCATCAACCACGACATATTCGAGGTTCGGATACCCTTGGTCGATTACCGACTTAATGGTTCGTTCGATGAACCCAGCTGTGTTGTAATTCGGGGTGACGATCGAAATCGACGGAGGATTCAACACAGTCCTTCGCGGGTCGGCGGGTAGTGTTTGCAGTTCGCGCTTCAGCGCGCTCTCGTTGGAAGCCACGTTTACTGTTCCTTTCGTGGGCTCTGCCGAAACCGACATTCTGTTGCGTGGTTTGGTCGCGATGCTGGCTGGCGCGTCGCTCTGTGCATTCATCCTAGCTGAAGATATTGCACCAGAGCTTACCTGTTGCGCACTTTTACCCAGCAATGTTTTTGCAATAGCCGCATTTGCATCAAAATTGGTGAACTCGTGACAAAAATATGTGCCGCGATGCTGCATGCATATCGCGGGCTTGCTCAAGTAATATGAGGCCACCTTGTCACTGGCGGGTTGCGCAATAGCACCGTGACCGCTCGTCCAGTTCGCTTTGGAGGAATTAGAGGAGGCATCGTCGGCAATACAAAACTCGGCAGCCGACTGGATCGGTGCCTGGAAGCGATGCGCTAAAATCGACAGGATAGTTTGGTCGTGCCGATGGCCATAATAACCAAACGCATCCTGCAAATCGTTGACAGGGATTTTTGCCAGGAAGTCGGGATCCGTTTGGGCCCTGCGCCGAATTTTGGCAGCGTGTCGCGTGTTCTGCGAATTGGAGCGTTCGGGATGTTTGTCCCCCGCCAGCGCATTGTGGTCCAATGAGTACTGGAAAGCCGAATCAATCATGGCCTGATACCTGCCGCCCGACTTGAAGCCGAATAATCCTGCCCGTATATGCGGCGCCATCAATTCGGTATTCGACGCCCCCATCGCCTCGATGCATGCAGGTGATGTGAAATTCACATTGAAGAACGGCCAGGCGCTCTTTTCGTCGTGATCGACAAATAGAGCATCCAAATTGGAAATCGTATCCCAGATCTTCTGCATATTCCGGATCGGGGCTATGCCCGCATCCATCCAGAGCACGGTTGAATGATTTGGGATGAGCCGGCTTACCTGATGAGCTGCGTAACTTTTGAAGCCGTAAGTCTGTCCTGAGAAATATCCATCAAAATAGGCGCGGTCGTCGGCCGGTAGGCGGAGCACTAGAACGTTCTCAAACGCCTCAAGCGCATTGATTTCTGCCTCCGTCAAACCGAGGTCGAAAATGAACACGTCGTATTGGCATCCCGCATGCTTCTGGAGGTGTGCGAGCTGGGTCAGGCCCGAACGAAAGAAAGCGGAATCGAATGCTGTGACAATGTAGGCGTCCGTGACCTGCGGTGCAGTGCGCAGCATTTCGACGGATTTCTGCGCCCCCTTAATCTCGGCAGCATCGAACATGCTGCGGACGTTGTGTTTGTGGTTGTTGAAGGAGACGAATAGCTCTCTTGTTTTCTGGTCAAGGGCGTCGGATTTGACTGACACTTTCAAGATGCCGTCAGATCCGTAAAGTTCGGCGTCCGCGAGGCGTTCCAGCCACTCGACTGGCGTAAAACCGTATTGCGCACGAACCATTTCCGCGGTTTCGCGAAGAGAGGTCGCTCTCTGGCCCATCGTTTTGGAGTCAGTATGAAGCACTGCGTCGCACAGATTCTCATCCAGAAACAGGAACTTGCCTCCTGCTTTGGCGATCCGGATCCAATATTCATAATCCATGCAGTAATGGAGATCTTCGTTCAACTCGCCCACGCGTTCAAACAGGCTGCGCCGCATAAATGTCGCTGGTTGAAGGATCCCCACAGACATAGGCAGCAATTCGGGCAGGGCATCTGCGTCTGAGTTTATGAACGCGTCGCGCAGGAAATGTCCGGCGGCGTCAATGAAGCGACCGCGCCCATAGACGACGTCAACGTCCGGGTTTGCCTCAAACGTTTTCAAGACGCGTTCTATGACGGACGGAGTCGAAAAGTGATCATCCGTGTTCAGCCAGCCGATCACGTCCCCGGAACACTCCGAAAACCCCATATTAATGGCGTGAGTCTGGCTGCGGTCGCGGCCTATGTGGAGCGTGGCATAAGCGTGATCTTGCTCATATGCGCGGAGCATTTCCAGGGTCCCGTCGGTCGACCCGGCATCAAAAATAATGTGCTCAAACGGCGTAACGCTTTGTGACTCGATGCTTTTCAGCGTCTGAGGCAAAAATTTCGCCTGATTCAGGCTTGGTGTAATGAGAGACAATTTCAACATAGTTGGTTAGTCGCCATTACTCTGAAGATGTTGTCCGACCTTTAGAAAATCGGTTCGGTTGGCGCAGAATTTTGTGAGCTTGTGGCGAGTAGTGGGGCTGAAACATCAATAGGGCTTCCGAGCGACGAGCTTGATGGAGACAATCTGATTGAACGGGGCGGTTATCTTGGTCTTGTCGCAAATTCTCGTCCACGACCACATGGTGAGGTCGGAATTGCTGGCCATGTCGCTCTCAAACACCAAGTCGGTCGAGATTGCAGGAGATTCGATCCATTCGAGGCCGGCGTCTTCGACTGCATCCTTCAGGCCCTGGATGCGGAGATCCGCTTGACCAAGTGGAGCATCGTTCAGTGGCAAATCCACCGTATGATACATGACCCCGCCAGGAGCGAGGCATCTCGCCATGTCAGCAAAGGCATCATTGTATCCATCGAATGGGATGTGCTCGACAACCGATATCGAGAAAATGATGTCGACCGTCGGAACGCGCTGATCGAACTCACCGAAGAAAGCCCTGATGACCTCAATCCCGTCGCCCTGATTGATGGTTGTCGGGCCTTGGCCGGCCCCCTCGAACTTGTCGACGTTCCACCGCTGGTTGCCAATCAGCATTGGGAGGACGCGTGAATCCCCACCGCCAACCTCAATAATCCGTTTTCCTCGGATTCCGCATAATTGTGCAATCGTCCAAGCGTCCTGAATGCCTTTCAGCGACATGTCCTTAGGATTTGCAAACCCCTTGTCGAGGCATTCAAAATACTCAGCTTTTCGGATCACATCAAACATACCAGCTCCTTGGCTGAGTAAAACTTTCATGGGCGTTTAAATAGCCAAAGACCCTGAGAGTCCATGCTTGCTAGTTCGTGTTAGGTCGGTACATAAGCGACACAGAATCACTCGTCCATCATCAACAACAGGATTCTCTTCGTATATGACGAACAAAACTGCCCTGATTACGGGCGTCACCGGTCAGGATGGCGCATATCTAGCAAAGCTCCTTTTGGATAAGGGCTACATGGTTCACGGTCTGAAGCGGCGTTCCTCGTCGTTCAATACTAGCCGGGTAGATGATATTTACGTCGACCCCCATGACAAGACTGGGCGATTCCACCTGCATTATGGAGACATGACGGACTCCACCAACCTTATTAGGCTCGTGCAGGAAACCCAACCCGACGAAATCTACAACCTCGCAGCGCAGAGCCATGTTCAGGTCAGTTTCGAAACTCCTGAATACACTGCAAATGCAGATGCCGTTGGCCCACTTCGTCTTCTTGAGGCCATACGTATTCTCAAACTTGAAGATACGGTGAGGTTCTACCAAGCTTCCACGTCGGAGCTCTACGGACTTGTTCAGGAAGTCCCGCAACGTGAGACCACGCCTTTCTATCCGCGGAGTCCTTACGCTGTGGCGAAGTTGTACGCATACTGGATTACCGTGAACTATCGTGAGGCCTATGGACTCCACGCGTCGAATGGCATTCTGTTCAATCACGAAGGTCCAACGCGCGGCGAAACTTTTGTGACGCGAAAGATCACGCGCGCGGTCGCCGCGATTGAGCTCGGGCTGCAGTCAGAGATCTATCTTGGAAACCTCGACGCGAAACGCGACTGGGGACATGCGCGGGATTATGTTGAAGGCATGTGGCGAATTGTTCAGCACGATGTGGGAGACGACTGGGTCCTCGCAACGGGCGAAACCCATACTGTGCGAGAATTTGTCCAGCGGGCTTTTGCTGAGATTGGTCGCGATATTGATTGGTCGGGGCAGGGCGTCGAGGAAGTTGGCAGGGATTCCAAGACCGGGGACGTATTGGTCCGGATTGATCCGCGCTATTTTCGCCCCACGGAAGTGGAACTCCTCATCGGTGATCCGGCGAAAGCTCATGAGAAGCTCGGCTGGAAGCACACGACCAGCTTCCCTGATCTTGTTAAAGAGATGGTGGCGTCCGACCTGCAGCTGGTTAAGGATGAAACCAACCGCAAGAATCGTCATGACTGATGTGATATGCTCCTAGGCTCGAAATGTCTGGACAAGTTAAGGATACCCCTATGCGACGCGCGACAAAGATGGATTGTTTGCGGGCATTGATCGGGAACGGTCTTGACATCAAGACCGTCATTGATGTGGGGATTTTGGACGATACGGAGCCTTTGAGAACGGCCTTCTCCACAAGCAAGCAATACCTGTTCGAGCCTGTAGAAGAGTTTCACCCGACCATTCGCCAGAATTACCAGGGCGTGGATTTTGAGCTTGTTGGTGCTGCCGCCAGCGACTTCGACGGTACGGTCAGCTTGGCGACCCGAACCATCATCGCGGATATGGCGATTTCTCATTCCGGCATTCAGGACGATTCCGCGCCGAAATCAGAGAATGTGAGGCAAGTTGAGAGCATTCGCCTTGATACTTTCGTGAAAGCGAAAGGCATTCAGGGCAACATTTTGCTAAAGGTCGACGTGGACGGAGCAGAGCTTAAAGTCTTGCAGGGTGCACGAGATGTCTTCGACCGTATCGATGTGGTGATTGTCGAGGCGTCCCGGACTTTCTGCTTTGAAAGATTTGAATTCCTCCACCGGCACGGGTTCGGTTTGTTCGACATCGTCGATATATGCTACTACACTGATTTTTTTCATCAGGCGGACATGGTTTTCCTGCGGAATCCGCTTCTTCAGGATGCGCGTTTCAATGGTTGGAAGCGAGGTCCCTTCGAGAAGTCTGAGTGGCAGTCGCTGAATGCGATTTCCTGCTGAGCGCAGTCCGAATTGACGTCTGAAAAGGGGACCGAACTTGGTTTTTGAACTCAAAGGGAAGCGAGTCTTCGTTGCGGGGCATCGCGGCATGGTGGGCTCGGCTGTTGTACGCAGATTGGCGCAGGAAGAGTGCGAAGTTCTGACCGCGACACGACAGGAGCTCGACTTGAAAGATCAGTCTGCTGTCAGAAAGTGGATGGCTGACGAGAAGCCGCGTGTGGTCGTTCTCGCTGCGGCGAAAGTCGGCGGCATCCTCGCAAACGATACGTATCCTGCTGATTTTCTCTACGACAATCTGATGATCGAGACGAACGTCATCGAAGCCGCCTTCCGGCAAAACGTGGAGAAGCTGCTTTTTCTCGGCTCGTCCTGCATCTATCCCAAGCTCGCACCGCAGCCCATCCCCGAGGAGGCGTTGTTGACCGGGCCGCTTGAGCCGACGAATGAATGGTATGCGATTGCGAAGATCGCTGGCATCAAGCTTTGTCAGGCATATCGGCGACAGCACGGGGTGGACTATATTTCAGCCATGCCAACAAATCTGTACGGGCCTGGCGACAATTACAATTTGCAATCGTCTCACGTGATACCTGCGCTCATCCGCAAGGCGCATGAGGCGAAGCTGCGCGGGGCGGACTCCATGGAGATTTGGGGTACGGGCTCTCCGATGCGTGAGTTCTTGCATGCGGACGATTGCGCGGACGCTCTAGTGTACCTTTTGAAAGCTTATTCCGGGGACGAACATGTGAATGTCGGATCCGGCGAAGATATGACCATCGAAGCCCTCGCGCAATTGGTCATGGACGTGGTCGGATTTGAGGGTGGACTAGTCAAGGACCTGTCCAAGCCTGACGGAACGCCGCGCAAGCTTATGCAGGCCGACCGTTTGCGAGAACTCGGCTGGGCTCCAAGGATAGGCATGCGGGAAGGTCTGGAAGATGCGTATCGCTGGTTTGTTGACCATAATGAACAAATGAATGCGTGACGCCGTGACGGATTGGGTGTCCTGACCACCTCACCCATTCCTGCCGGGGCGGACTTGGTTTCCTTCATTCTCAACGTTTGCTACAGGTCGCGAAAGTTTCAGCCGCAGGTGCGCCAATGCTTCACTTATCAATTGTTGTGCCGGTTTATTCTGGCGAGAAATTTCTGCATGATCTGCTGTCGGCGGTACAGGACCTGCGAAATTCCTGGATTGAAAAAGACGCGCCGATCCGACTCACTGAACTGATTTTCGTCGATGATAATGCAATCGATAATTCGGCTTCGATCATAGACGAAATCGCATCTGAACATAACTGGGTCGTGGCCCTTCATCTGTCGCGCAACTTTGGACAACATCCCGCAACAATTGCGGGGATCTTGCATAGTTCTGGAGATTGGCTGGTCACTTTGGACGAAGACTTGCAGCATCCGCCAAGCCACATCGTCGACATGATCCAAAGCATGGCGCAGGTTCCTTCAGACATCGTCTATGGAAAAGCGAAGCAGCCAGTTCATGAGAACGGCTTTCGGGATATCAGCTCGCGGGCTTCCAAACGGTTTATCGAAATCCTGTCCGGCAACAAGGATATCGGCAAAGCCAGCAGTTTTCGGCTGATCCGCGGTGTCGTCGCGCGCGCCGCGGCCAGTGTTTGCGGACACGATACCTATTTCGATGTGGCGCTCACGTGGTTCACCCAACGGATCAACGTCGTTGAAATCGAAATGAAGGATACGAGATTCATTTCGACCGGAAAGAGCGGATACAATCTGCCTGCCCTGCTTTCGCACGCTCGCAGAATGTTGTTTTCAAACCAAATTCGTCCGCTGCGACTGGTTGGTCTGTTCGGTGTTTTTGCCGTGGTGCTCGCGGTGGTGAGTGCCCTTTGGATTGTGGCCCTCAAACTGGTCAACCCAGACGCAATCGAGACACCAGGTTGGGTATCCCTGTTCGTGTTGACGAGCTTTCTTGGAGGATCGATCCTGTTCATGATCGGGATCGTGCTGGAGTACATGTCCACGCTCGTACTTCGCGCGCACGGCAAGCCGCTCTTTTTCACGATAGATCGTTCAGGCGATCAGGAAATTCTGGCGTATTTTTCTGGCGCAACGGCGCAATAACATGCTTGTTCTGGACAGTTCGGCAAGAAATGAAACGACCGAACAACGGCATGCAACGGCGATATTCGGAGCCGGCCTTGTCGGCCAAGCCATAGCTTCGTACCTCAAGGTGCGCCTGTCGGCATCACACATACATCTTCCTTTTGATTGGGCTCAGCACGAATCGAGTTCGGCGCAGCTCGATACAATCGAGCGATGCCTCTTGGAAAAAGTCAAAAAGCCGGGCGTCAAGACAAAGCGTATCAGCATCGTGTGGTCGGCAGGCGCTGCAGGGTTTTCTGCACCTCAGGATGTGCTGGACAACGAGTTTGCGTCATTCGAGCGTGTCGTCAGCCTTTGCGAAAACCTGCGCATGCGCGACCCTGACCTCGCGCTCGATTTTCACCTATTGAGTTCGGCGGGGGGGATATTCGAGGGTCAGCGACATGTTGACGGGGCGACAATTCCTCGCCCTCTGCGTCCCTATGCGGTCTGCAAGCTGCGGCAGGAAGACAGGATCGAACAGTTGGGAGAAGGTATCAACGCCTACGTGTACAGGCCCAGTACAATCTACGGTTACCACAATGGAGGCCGACCCGGTTTGATCATTACCCTCATTCGGAACGGGTACCAGCATCGCACGACGCGGATTTTTGGAAGCCCGGACACGATGAGGGATTTCGTGCACGTGTCTGATATCAGCCGCTACATTGGCAACCATATAATATCCAACGGAGGAGAAGGCGGAACTTTTCTCTTGGCTCGTGGCAAGCCGACCAACATGCGGTCTGTCATTTCGCTGGTGGAAGAGGTGATCGGCAAGCGCCTGTACCTGCAATATGATGCAAAGCCCTCTAATGCACAGCATAATACCTATAGGCCATTCGCGGCGAGACACATGACAAACTCAATTTCTCTACGCTATGGCATCAAACTGTCGGCTTCGCAGTGGTTTCAGAATGAGTTTGGGCAAACAGGCGCGTAACTCGTTCTGGACCGGATGTTCAGATAGGGGGGAGAGTTGCTAAGGGTAATCGACTGAGCGTTGCGCTCCGCAAGCAGCAACCGATTGAAAAGAAACAAAGTGATTGGAGATCGAATGGCTAAGTCGCAGAAGAGAAAAGGCATCATCCTCGCCGGAGGGAGCGGATCTCGCCTCTACCCCATGACCATCAGCGTCGTTAAGCAGTTGCTACCGGTCTACGACAAGCCAATGATCTATTATCCATTGTCGACGCTGATGCTGGCGGGCATTGACGACATACTGATCATAACAGCCCCCAGAGACCAGACTGCCTTCCAGGACTTGCTAGGCGATGGTAGCCGATTCGGCATTTCGCTCTCCTATGCCGTTCAGCCCAGCCCCGACGGGTTGGCGCAGGCTTTCATAATTGGAAAGGATTTCGTCGGGACCTCTCCGTCGTGCCTGATCCTTGGTGACAATATCTTCTACGGTCACGGCCTCGAGCAAAGCCTGCGCCGTGCATCTGAGCAAGAAACCGGCGCAACGGTATTCGCTTACAGGGTGAGCGACCCTGGGCGCTATGGGGTTGTAGGCTTCGATGATTCGGGAACGCCCGTCCGCATTGTTGAAAAGCCAATCGAATTCGTGTCAAACTACGCCGTTACGGGAATTTACTTCTACGATCAGGACGTTGTCGACATTGCGGCTGATCTCAAGCCCTCGAAGCGTGGCGAACTGGAAATTACGGATGTGAATTCTGTCTACCTAGAGCGCGGCGCGCTGGCCTGCGAGAGAATGGGGCGGGGGATGGCATGGCTTGATGCCGGTACGCCAACCAGCCTCCTGGATGCGGCTCAGTTCGTTCAGGCAATTGAAGAAAGGCAGGGATTGAAGATCGCCTGTCTGGAGGAGATTGCTGCTCGGAAGGGATTCATATCGCCGGAAATGTTGATTGAAAGGGCAGGTGAAATCTCAAAAAGCGACTACGGCAAATACCTGTTGGCAATCGGCGAAGAACTCCTTACCCCTTCGAATTGAACTTTGAATATGTCGGCGCAGACAAAGCCCAATTTTTGAAGTCCCTAGGGTCAGCATCGCAACAGAAGTGCGTGAGAGGTCAGATATTGTGAAGTTCCTTGTGACAGGCGGCGCCGGATTCATTGGCTCAGCACTGACAAGATTGTTGATCCATGAGGGACACAACGTTGTCGTCGTCGACAAGCTTACCTATGCGGGAAATCGGTCCTCTCTGGAAAGCGTGGCCGGAAGCGACCGGTTCGAGCTGGAGTTGACGGACATAGTCGATCGAGGCGCAATCAACGCATTGGTGCATCGATATCAACCCGACCATATCATCCATCTTGCGGCAGAGAGTCATGTCGACCGCTCGATTACCGGGGCAGGTGAATTTGTTTCAACGAATATCGTCGGAACATTCTCAATGTTGGAAGCGGCTCGCGCCTATTGGGATTCATTGGGCGGTGACCGAAAGGACCAGTTTCGTTTCCTGCACGTGTCGACAGACGAAGTGTACGGATCGCTTGGGCCTCACGGTTTGTTCACAGAGCAAACCGCATATGATCCGCGCTCACCTTATTCTGCGAGCAAGGCGGCGTCCGACCACCTGGTGAAGGCTTGGTTCCACACATACGGTCTGCCGGTCCTGGTCTCGAATTGCTCAAACAATTACGGACCGTTCCAGATGCCGGAGAAGTTGATCCCGTTAATGGTTCTCAATGCGATCCACGGAGAACGCCTCCCGATCTACGGAGATGGAAAGAATATTCGAGACTGGTTGTACGTAGATGACCATGCGCGGGCGCTGCTGCTAATCACACAAAAAGGGAAGGTCGGCGAAACCTACAATGTAGGCGGCCACAATGAGCGTACGAACCTCGATGTTGTGTGCCAAATATGTGATGGTCTCGACACGCAAATCGGTGATGGTGCGACACGGCGCGACTTAATGACATTTGTAGAGGACCGGCGCGGTCATGATTTTCGCTATGCGATCGACAGTGCGAAGATCCGGAATGAGCTGGGCTGGCATCCGCTGGAGAATTTTGACACCGGGCTGGCCCGCACGCTTGAATGGTACTTGGAAAATGAATGGTGGTGGAGGCCGCTTCGTGCCGATGGCCACGGGCAACGCCGCTTGGGGGTTGGCTGAAGCTGACGTAATGAAACCCGGTCTGATCAGGAGCTGACATGGAAATCAAAAATAGCGAGATTGCGCGCACGTTTGATGAACATGAGGCGGAGTACTCCAATACGGTCAACGATGCCCTGAGTTTTTCAGGCTTGGATGTCGATTTTTTCACCAAGGTCAAAGCAGGTTATATCGAGGATCTTGTCAAATCCCACTTTGGAAAAGCCGGTGACGCGCGGATGTTGGATATTGGGTGCGGCGTGGGAAATTTCCATCCGATCCTGTTGCCAGGTTTCACGCGAATAGACGGTGTGGACATTTCTCCGTCGAGCATTGAACGAGCCCGGTTGAATAATCCGGGGGTCAACTATCAGAGCTATGATGGAGACCGCTTGCCATTTGAAGACAACACTTTTGATGTCGCGATCACCGTTTGCGTGATGCATCACGTACCGCCCTCCAGCTGGCCGAATTTCGCGCGAGAAATGCATCGAGTGGTGCGCCCAGGAGGATTGGCATTGGTGTTCGAACACAATCCGGTAAATCCGCTGGCTGTTCACGTCGTAAACAACTGCCCATTTGACGAAGATGCGGTTCTGTTGCGCGCCCCCAAAACCAAAGCGCTGTTGTCAGACGCCGGCTTCGAGGATGTGGCAGCGCGCTCAATTATCACGATCCCGCCCTTCAACGCCTTTTTTCGAGGCATTGACCGACTGTTCTCCCGCTTGCCGCTGGGGGCTCAATACTATGTCGCTGCCACAAAGTCGTAAGGCAGACGCTCCGCTCGGAAGCCAACTGGCCGAGACTGCTACGGAAGTGTCGAGATTCACCGTTGTCGGCATCCTAGCCACCCTCACATATCTGATTGCCTCAAATGCCATGATGTTCTTAGCGGGAATGAATCCTGTGATCGCCTCCGTTGGCGCATATCTACTAGGAATGATCGTTTCATTCTTCGGGCAGAGCCGGATCACATTCAGGGTCGGACAAGTATCACTCAGCCATTACTACCGGTTCGCCGTTCTGTCGTTTTTTGGACTCTTGTTCAGCTATTTGTCTGTCATTCTGGTGGTGGAGCATTTCGGCCAGCATCCGTTCTGGGCAACAATTGCGACAGTCGCTATCATCCCGGCGGCGAGTTATGTGATCATGAAAGTCTGGGTTTTTGCCTCAAGGTGACGTTGTACCTCGATCATCAGCTCCATGTTGATTGATCTGGTCACGAAGGGAGTTGAGCGGACAATCGCCGATCAATTTTGCGACTGCGTCCAGATCATCTCGCCGGTCCAGTACCGATCCTCGAATCCTGCGCCAAGACGCCAGCGCCCATAGATGACGTCATTCGAAAATTTACCTTGAAATGTGCCGTTCAGGAAGAGTGCATTCTCGCTTGCACCAGGGCCACAATCGACAATGTCTACCACGGTGGGCAGGTACTCCCGGACTGGCACCGTGAACATTTGCTGTTCGCCGTCACGCTCTTGGAAATGGTACTTGTCACCTTGCAAATACACGCCAAACCCTGGGGCGAGTAGCGGCATTTGGGGATAGGTGCTGGAGTAGGGCTGAAAGGGACCGTCGGGACGTCCCGCCAGCACAAAATGCACTGACTTGGTTTCAGTCGCGTCTTCAGCCACGTCGATAAATTTTTCATTCTGTCCTGTCGCTACAAATGACGGCGCTGCCAGACCGGTGGATGCGTTGTCCGAGACTTGTCGTTCAGGTGCTGAAAGGTTTACCGTAAACGTTTGTCCGGATACTGGAGGGGAATCGTCGCATGTCAGGTCAGCGTTGATGCCTGCCGCATCCTGGAACCGTTGTCCGGGCTGAAGTGTCTTTTCAACCCCCTCCCAGAGCAATCTCAAGGGTAGCAGGGTGAGTTCTCCGTCGACACCCGTATATGCATATGTTGCGCGATCTCGCGTCAGACCAAGCATGTGAGCGCGCTGGGACACACCTTCCTTGACGGACCAGAAGATCGGATCGTGGTCTCTGTAGGTGTCGATGAACAGGCCATTCGCCTGTAGGTCTTCTGCATATCCCTGATTCCCGACCAGGCCGATCAATCCGGGGGTCTTCGTCAAGACGCGAAGGTACCACGTGCTCCAGTGATTGTAGCCACCGGTGGACTCGACTTCGCCTTTCGGCAGGAGGATCAGGATCTGATCCTCATTGCTCCACTCCCGACGATCCAGAGTGTCGACGATACGACCGTGCGTGGCCAACAGAGGTGACAGTTGTTGTTTGATCACGACGGACGAATGAACGAGCGTCACGGCCGCCAGTGCAAACAAAGCGAGAGGTGCGATTGCCCTCAGTCTCGGAGAACTGGCGTGCGGCTGATCAAAAAGGCCCACAATCAAAATGCCGAGCAGGAGTCCGCCAATCTGGAAGGGGGCGATGACATATCTATCCAGGTAGTTGGTCGTGATCGATCCCGGTCCGAACACCAGCGCTGCACCAAGAATCAGGAACAATACGAATGGCCAAAATACATGTGCAGGTTGTCTCGCTTGCCAGTTCGCCTGTCGAAATGCTCGCACAGAAAGAGCGACCAAAGCTACAATTAAGAAAAGCAAGCTGAACGCCGACAACCCCATGAGGATAGGGTGCCCGATGAAGGGCGCCCGGAATATGTATTCCATGCTAGCGGACAGGTTCGTGAGAGTGCGATTCAGTGAAATCTCGGTCCAGCCGACAAGGGCCGAGTAGTGGTAGTCTCCCGCATTGGCAAAGAGGAGAAGAAAGAGCCCGGCCGGTACGATCAGGCACACACCATGGAAAGCAGTCAATCTTGCCCTGTCCCGCCAGAGGGCATGAGCGGCCATCGGGACCAAGAGTAGAGGAATGAGAGTGAATGCGGGGGAGGTTCGGGAGATGGCGTAGAATCCAGCTCCGCACAACAGGAAGTAGAGACTGCTGCGGACTGGAGGCCATGCGTTCTGATGCTGCAACATCTGGAGATACAGATAAGCCACTACAACGAACAGCATCACACCGCCTGTCGGATGGGCGCCTGTGAAGAAGTAGGACTGTTCAGGTGACACGGGATAAAGCGTCACAAACATGCTGATGGCCGCGGCTACAAGGGTGCGGCTCGTGAATGACCGCAATATCTTGAATATGAACACGCATGTCACGACGGGCATCAGAACCAGCACCAGTTTGATGGCTGGCAGTCCTCCGAAATCGGTCAGGATGTCTATCAAACCGTAATAGAGAGACTGTGTTCGGGGAGTCGAAATTGGCGACCCAAGATACGCGGCGCCTACGAATATCGTGTCGTCCTGAAACAGGTAGCTCGAGACAAAGAACGAGCTGATGCTGAGACTCTTCCCTAGGATCACCACGATCGCTAACGCTACACAAGTTCCGACCGTGGCGTGGCGTGTTGCAGAAGGTTGAAATCGTGAAACTGATCGGAGCTGGTTCAAGATTCTATCCCTGAAATTGAGATGGGGTACGCCAGCGATGCCGCTTCCCATCTGTTAACGTCCAAAGCTAGCGTTGTGCTCAGACTATGCTGGGACACTTATGTGAGCAACGCAGCAGCGAGCAAGCCAATTGTGGTTAAATGCAATCATCCTTGGCATGGCGGCCTCTTCGTTCAACCGCCAAAGTAACCATCGGATCCGGTTCGGTTGGAGCCGTTCAATGACCCGCTTTCCGACAGTGCGGATGAGATTGATTTCCTTCCGAATCTGTGAGTACGACAGATATCCGATGGAGGAGGGAACCAACTGTCATTTTCGCCTCTAACCGGTGCGGCTTCGCAAGCCTCTCATGCGAAGCCTGAGAACTATCGGCCTGAGATCGATGGACTGCGCGCGATCGCTGTGCTGGCGGTCATTGTCTATCACGCAGATTTTGCTTGGCGAGGCATCACGCTTCTGCCCGGAGGCTTTCTCGGCGTCGATGTCTTCTTTGTGATCTCCGGCTTTCTGATCACTTCCATTATACTGCGAGAGCTGAAAACGACGAATCGTTTCAGCTTTGCGCGGTTCTATGAACGTCGCGCCAGACGAATATTGCCAGCGCTCTTTCTTGTCATGCTGGTGTCTCTGCCGTTTGCATGGGGACTCATGGTTCCGTCTGCGCTGCGCGAGTATTCGGGGTCGGGATTGTCTTCGCTGTTCTTCGGTTCGAACTTCTGGTTTTGGCTCGAGAACAGTTACACTGCCGAGATCAGTCAGCTTAAGCCGTTCCTGCATACGTGGACGTTGTCAGTAGAAGAACAGTTTTACGTCTTCTTCCCAATTCTGCTGATCGTGACCTGGAAACTCTTCAAACGCTGGACGGCCTTCATCATCGTGGTTCTCGGCCTGGTCTCAATTCAACTCGCAGAATATGGCAGCCACCGATTTGCCGATGCTGCTTTCTATCTGTTGCCAAGTCGGGGGTGGGAATTGTTGGCGGGGGCTGTTCTGGCATTTTTCCCGGTGGGGAATCGAAGCCGAAACGGTTTTGTGTCGCCAGTGGTCGGGTTCGCACCTGCGCTAGGCATTCTCATGATCATCGCGTCAATGGTAACCTTTCACGAGACGATGCGCCATCCATCTTACGTGACCGCGTTTCCGATTATCGGGACGTTGCTGTTTATCCGGTACGCGACTGATGCTAGCAGGACCACCAGATTGTTGAGTACGCCGCTATTAGTCGGTGTGGGACTGATTTCTTACTCGCTGTACCTTTGGCACTTTCCGGTTTTCGTGTTTGCGCGCCTCAGCGATATTCCCCTGACAATCCCAGTGAAACTCGCGCTGGTTGCTTTGTCGGTCGGCCTCGCGATCTGTACATATTTTGGGGTCGAAGGACCCTTCAGGCGCAAGTCGATTATACCGACGGCGCTGTTTACAGGGGTCGCAGGTGTGACGTTCGTTTTGCTCGTCGGTGCTTTCGTAGCTATCTTCACAGGCCGCGCGTTGCCGGTCAAGTATGCCAAAACTCAGGATGTTCTGGACTTTCAGTACGCGTACCAACCTATTTTCCGCGAAGGGACATGCTTTCTTGCGCCACAAGACATGGAGCCCTTCGCGACACAGACCCCGGGATCAAGTGTTGGTCCTTTCGACGACTGTGAAACCAAAAACGAATCGCCAGAAAAACCCACGCTCTTCCTGTGGGGAGATAGCCACGCAGCGCATTTGTTCGCCGGATACGATGCGGAGTATGCGGATCGCTACAACATCGTTCAGCGCACAGCATCAGCGTGTGCACCGGTGCTCGGGCGTCAGGTAAATGCGCGTCCAGGATGCCGGGAAATCAATGACCGTGTATTTCAAGAGATTCTTGAAACCAAGCCAGACCGGGTGGTCCTCGCCGCTTATTGGTGGGTGGGCAGCAGCGAGTCGATGCGGGCGACACTGGATGCGCTCAAGACCAATGGCATTGAATCCATCGAAATTGTGGGCCCAGTTCCGCGGTGGGAGACTTCCATGCCAGTCATGCTTAGCGAAATGGTCTCTGCCGGAAAACCAATCCCTGTCTACCTTTCGGAAGGGCTGCAACCAGACTTGTTCAAGATAGATGCAGAATGGAAAAAGTTTGCTGCGACTGAGGGTTACATACATCGGTCGCCACTCACGATTCTGTGCCGGGACAAGGCTTGCCTCACTCGCGTTGGGGCAGGGCCTGCCGGTATTGTTCAATGGGATTCAGCACATTTGACGAAACTGGGTTCAGAATACGTGGTTTCGCGGTTTGAGAATGACTTTTGAGAATGGCGAAAGAAACTAGCGGATTGCGTGAACCACAGGAAATTTAAATCGCTGTGCAACCGATTCGGTCAAAAATGGGAAGAGAGAGCGTGTGCATTGGCGGCTTCTTTCTGGTAAATTGTGCAACTATAGCCGAGAGCATTTCCTTGTCCGTCATGACGTCGCCTGAATACGAAGGAGCTAGGAGTCTCAGATCACTTGATGACGGCACAGCACCACGGTTTTTGGCAGCCAATGGACACGCTGCGGGACAAGAATCATCTTGACGACATGTGGACCGCTGGCGAGGCTAAGCGGAAGAGCCGGGACTATCTAAGGCGCGCGGCCTCAGGTGCGATCAAAGAGAAACGCATAGCGTTCTTGGACGCGCGCACGCTGCCAAGGCTTGCTGAGCTTCCAGAACCCTGCATCCATCACGAAATGCCACATGATGAGGCCCGTGGCGGCGCCCACAATGAAGGGCTGCAAAGGCCCCCAGATGGCGCGCTCGCGCATCAGCAGGATTAAACCCCAGACCATCAACATGCCGATGATGAGGGCAATGATGGATCGCGCGGGCGTCTTATTTGATGCGCCTGCGGCGAGGAAGAACATGAACACGAAATACTGTAGGGCATGGGCAATCGCATAGCCCATTACGGCTTGGAAATAATTGTCGAAGAAGAAGGTCGGCACATAGAATAGGCTAAGCAACACGATGAAGAAGGGACGCCAAATCGGTGCGCTTTGCATCATGTGTCGGACTGCGGCGAAGAGCGCGAGCGCAACCGCGCTGACCGTCAGGGCGATGCCAAGATGGAAAGACACATCTACATAAGGTGCGAAAACGGACTTTTCGAACGGCCCAAAGACCGCATGGGCGCCAATGATCCCGCCGAGCGGGGCGAGGTGAAGCGAGAGGCGCTCACTGAAGAGCGGCCGGCCGCTGTGGGTGGCAAGCGAGATGAATGCGAGCACGCCGTAATTCTGGCGGCCATAATGGAACAACAGCCAGGCATGATAGAAGAGCAGCAGATAGGTCGTTCCGTTCTGCGCAAACCGCCATGTTAACAGACCGCTGGTGAGGATGACCGCAGCGGGCAGCAAGATGTAATAAGACGAATGTTTCAGTGCGTGCGCGCGGTATTCGCGGTCAAGGTAGAAATAGGCGGTCAATCCTACATGCATTGTGCTGGCAAGCAGAAGAAGGCGGAAAATATCTTCCATGGATGCACCGCTTCCGCGGGCAGGCGCCGCGAGCGGAACAAAGAGAAGTGGAAATATCGTTGCAGCGGCAACCAGAAAGATGAACAGGGATTTGTCGTTCAAAACCGCGCCAGCTGGGACTGTCGCTGCTGGCGCTTCAATATCCCCGATTTTGACCATTGAGTTGTCCTCATTCCGCCCAGTGTTTGTTGCTGGGTCAGGCTTAAAGAGTCAAGAAATGTCAGCCTAGCCATTCGTCCTAACCTGATCGGCTTGCCGGGAGCGATGGGTAGATGCCAGTTGACGCCGCGACATCGGCATCGCGCTGTTCCGGACATCTGCCTTAAATCTGTCGCACATGCTGCATATTCATTTGACGAGTGAATCTCAGGGGCGCTAGTTTGTTCTAGCCGCAAAAAATCGCGCTTTGGGTGCAATTCGCTCCGGAAGGTAGAGAACGGCCAGAAGTGGCCGAAGGGAACCGAACTAATGGCGGATGTGAGTATAGTTTTCCGGGCGCTCAACGAGGAGCGCTGGTTCGAAAGTGCTGTGAAAGCCTGCAAAACCCAGAAACTATACGGGTTGACGTCCGAGATCATCTTGGTCGACAGCGGATCGACCGATGCCACTCTGCCGATTGCCGTGCGCCATGGCTGCACTATCCGCCATATCGGTAAATCAGAATTTACCTTCGGACGCTCGCTCAACTGGGGCTGCGAGGCGGCGTCAGGTAAGTATCTCGTGTTCATCTCGGCCCACTGTATTCCGACGCATGATGGCTGGCTGCAGGCTTTGATTCAGCCGCTGATCGATGGCGAGGCCGACTATACCTATGGCCGCCAGATCGGGGATGAGGAATCTAACTTCTCCGAGAAACGTCTGTTCGAGAAATATTTTCCGGCCTTCGACCGGATTCCCCAGGACGGCTTCTTCTGCAACAATGCGAACGCAGCGATTCGCACCGAGGTCTGGGCGCGTTACCGGTTCGACGAGGAATGCACTGGCCTTGAGGATATGGTGCTGGCCCGCCAGATCGTGCTTGACGGCGGGAGGATCGGTTATGTCGCTTCCGCGTCGGTGGTCCACATCCATGACGAGACCCCCGGGCAGACGCGAAAGCGTTATTACCGCGAGGCGTTGACGCTACGCACGATCATGCCGGAAGTGCATGTGTCCGCCTTCGATGCGGTACGCTATTTCATTGCAGGCAGCCTGCACGACCTGAGTGCCGCATGGAGCGAGAAGGCGCTGTTCAGGCATATGCCCGAAATTATCAGCTTCCGCTTCATGCAGTATCTCGGCACCTATCGGGGCCATAATGAGCATCGCCGTCTGTCGCGCGCGCAGAAGGAAGCCTATTTCTATCCTAAGCCGCCCGAAAACGAGGGCGATCATCCGGAGCCGGCGACGCTTGTTTCTGGCGAACGGCGCGTGGCCCGCGCCGCCGAGTGACCAGCGCGCACGCAAAAAAGTTTCATTTGTAACTTTTTTGGCCCGGGTGGTTCATTCGCCGTGAATTTGGACGCATAATCATGTTTTGGATACGGCCCCTGAGCCAGAACTGGAGCATGCGATGATCCCGGATACGAAAAACGTCCCAAAGAACCGTTACGCAGATGTACCGCGCGCAGCCGATTTCACTATCGCTCAGGACTGGGCCTCCTATTCTGCGGCCGAACACGACAGGTGGGACAGATTGTTCCGCCGCCAGCGCGACGTGACGAAAGGTCGGGCCAGCCAGACAGCACTGGACGCCATGGCGGCGCTGGAACTCTCGGCCTCCGGTATTCCGGACATGGAGAATCTGTCTGACCGTCTGGAGGCGATTACGGGCTGGCGAA
>TARA_R110001606_G_scaffold93144_2_pt1 | contig 28922 bp, 21 predicted proteins | sample TARA_R110001606 | Tara Oceans TARA_R110001606 (sample SAMEA4398315) | marine metagenome | biome: Polar Biome; feature: [SRF] surface water layer (ENVO:00010504); material: water (ENVO:00002006), including particulate matter (ENVO:01000060) such as... | depth 5 m
AAAATGGAAAATCGCTACAATTTTAGACTTTGTTTTTACCTCTGTTTTATTTGTGTCGTGGTGTTTAACATCCATGGGCAATCAAGATTTTGAACATTATGGTGCGTTAACTTTTGCTACTATCTTTTATTTTATTTTTAGTATTACCATTGTTTTGCATAATGTAAAAAACAAAGGTGTTTTCTCTAAAATTGAATATTTTATTTTAATTGCAAACACGTTTATTTTCTTCGGAATTGGAATGTTAATTTTAAAAGATGTAGGATCTTCGTACACAGGATTATTTACATTGCTCTTAGCACTTTATAATGTAAGTTATGCAACCATTTTATTCAAGAAATTTGGTTTAGATAAAAACGCGGTGTATGTTTTAATAGGTTTGGCGTTAACCTTTGTAACCTTAACCATTCCTATTCAGTTTGATGGAAATCAAATCACACTTTTTTGGGCGGCAGAAGTAGTTTTATTGTTTTGGTTATCGCAAAAATCAAAAATTGAAGCTTTTAAACTAAGCGCTATTATTGTGCAAATCTTGTCTATCGTAAGTTTACTTTTAGATTGGGATTTGTATTCTAATTCCCAAGAATTATCAGTCATCATAAATCCATTGTTTATTTCTGGTTTTGTAGTAAGTGTTTCTTTATTCTTAACTTATTGGTTGATGAAAAAAGAAGCAAATATTGTTACTAAGTTTTTCACTTTACAGATTCAATTTTACAAAACAGTTCTTTTAGTAGCATTGGTATTAGTAACATATTTAACAGGATTCTTAGAAATTAGCTATCAATCAAATCAATTTTTACAAAATACAGCCTCTGCAATGTCTTTTATTGTTACGTATCATTTTGTGTTTGTTGTTTTGTTGTTATTGATTGCTGATAAATTAAGAATAAAACTCATAGAAAAAGCAGTTTTATTAATAAGTGGTTTCTCTATTTTCTTATACATTACAAGGTTTTATAAGCTTCCTAAGGATGAAATTATTCAGAATTTTGAATTCTCTTTAAACAGTAATTATGCATTTTACTTTCATTATATTGTATTAGGATGTCTTGTTTATTTTGGATTTCAACTTTTCACGAAAACAAGTGCAATTTTTAATACAAAACCTACGCAAAGTAAATGGTTGACTTGGATATTTGTTTTTACAATTGTGTATGTATTAAGTAATGAAGTAATGGTTCATGGGTTGCGTTTTTCTGATGAAATTGCAAACATTTCTGTGTTGGAGAATAATGATGCGTATGAAAATTATATACTTATAAAAGATAAAGTACAAAATGTACAGGCACAAATTATTAAAATTGGCTATCCGATTCTTTGGGGTGTTTTTGCTTTTATTTTCTTAATCATCGGGATAAAAAAACAATGGAAAAATCTTAGAATTATTGCGCTTTCTTTATTAGGAATTACCATTGTAAAATTATTTGTGTACGACATTAAAAACGTTTCTGAAACAGGAAAAATAGTGGCTTTTATTTTATTAGGAGTTTTAATTTTGATAATTTCTTTTGTGTACCAAAAAATTAAAAAAATAGTAACTGATGAAATTCCAGAAGATGAAAAAATATAATCTACTAATCTGTTTTTTAATAGGATTTACAAGCTTTGCACAAAACTACATAGGTTCTTTAAAAGGTGTTGAAAAAGATGGTTTTCAAAAGATTTTGTTATCATCAGAGGTTAGGGCTGCAAGTGCTAATAATTTTGATTTTATCAGAATAAAAGATAGCCTACATCAAGAAGTGCCTTATGTTATAAAAGATCATTCAGATAGTTTTTTTTCTACTTTTTTGCCGATACAAATGTTATCAAAAAAGAGTAGTAAGGATTCTATAACATCCATTTTAATAGAAAACAAAACAGCTAAGAAGCAATCAAATTTGGTACTTCAAATTGCAAATACGGCTATTTCTAAACAATATAATGTACTTGGCAGCAACGACGCTGTGCATTGGTTTGGTATTTCGTCTAACAATATGTTAAACGTAACGAATGCTTCAAATTCAGTATCCGTAGAAAAAAGAATTCATTTTCCGGTGAATACCTATCAATTTTTAAAGATAGAGCTGAATGATAAAAATAGCTTGCCAATTAATGTTTTAGGTGTTGGCGTTTACGAAAATGAATTCTTCTCTGAAGAGTCCATTGAAATTGCAAGTTTTAGGCAAGAAATTAGTCAATTAAAAGATAGGAAAGTTACTCAGATTAAATTTACATCTAAAGATGATCACCAAATTAATAGTATTTCGTTTGATATTAAAACGGCTCTTTTTCTAAGAAACGCAAAAATAATTGTATTCAGAACGCACAAAGTCAAAAAAAGAGAAGAGGTTTATAAAGAGGTGATTGCTAGTTTTGAGTTGAGCTCAAAAAACGAGAACACCTTTACTCTAAATAACTTTTATGAAAAGGAATTTGTTGTAGAAATTGACAATCAAGACAATCCTCCGGTAGAAATTAAAGGTATTAAATTATTGCAAAATCCAATTTATTTAATTTCTAATTTAAAACAGCATCAAAAGTATCAATTTATTATTGACACTACTTTGTCGAAACCGTCGTATGATTTAGGTAATTTTTTGTCAGACAGCATTATAAATGTTGGACAAGTGTCTATTGTTGATTTTTTAAAAATCAATAAAAAAGATCTTCAAATTAAAGAAAAACCATTTTGGCAAACACGCCTTTTTATGTGGATTTGTATTATTTTTGTAAGCCTATTCATCGTTTATTTTGCATTAGATTTAGTAAAGAACGTAAAACATCAAGAAAAAAAATAAACTAGTAGTAAATATCTATTTTTCAATAAAATTAAAAAAGTGCCAACAACAAACATTCTCGTTAGAAAAATATTAATTTGGAGATATAAGCATCTTTCCGAAAGACAATTTATTTACATTTTAAGCATCTTAGTCGGTTTTTTAGCTGGGATTGGGGCTGTAATTTTAAAAAATGCAACACACTTTTTTCAACATCTTTTAGAAGGAAATTTAGTTAGAGATTACCACCATGCTTTTTACTTTCTTTTTCCAATTATTGGTTTAACAATTGTCTTTTTTGTTATAAAATATGTGATTAGAGAAAAAGTTAGTCATGGAATACCATCTACACTTTTTGCTATTTCTAAAAGAAAAGGAATCATGAAGCGTTATCAAATGTTTGCCTCTATTTTAACAGCACCAATAACGGTTGGTTTTGGAGGTTCTGTTGGGTTAGAAGGGCCAACTGTAGCAACAGGTGCAGCAGTAAGTTCTAATGTTGCAAGGTGGTTTCATTTAAATCAAACTTCAAGAACGTTATTAATTGGTTGTGCGGCTGCAGGTGCACTTTCGTCTATATTTAAAGCACCAATTGCTGCTATTGTATTTGCAATAGAAGTTTTTAGTTTAGATTTAACAATTGCATCGATGTTGCCATTATTGTTGGCTTCATTATCTGCAATTATAACATCTCGTTTTTTCTTTGGTTCTGATGTAATATTGCCTTTTAAAATTGAAGATCCCTTTGTAATAAGTGATATTTTTTATTTTATAATTTTAGGTGCTATTGGAGGATTAGTTTCAATTTATTTTACGGAAGTTTATGATCGAGTTCAGCGTTTTTTCGATAAAATTAGTTCGCCAATAAAACGACTTCTAGTGGGTGGTATTGGTTTAGGAATTCTTATTTATTTTATTCCGCCTTTATATGGAGAGGGTTTTGATGTTATAAATAATCTTTTAGACGGAAACTCTGAAGGAGCTTTACAAAACAATTTTATGCATTTAGATTTATCAAATGTTTGGATTGTTATTTTGTTGTTATTTGGCTTAGTTTTCTTTAAAATTATAGCAAGTGCATTTACTTTTGGAGCCGGTGGAGTTGGTGGTATTTTTGCACCTACACTTTTTATGGGAAGTGTAATGGGTAATTGTGTTGCAAAAATAATTAATACAACCGGGTTTTCTAATGTTTCTGAAAGTAACTTTACGCTAGTGGGAATGGCTGGTTTAATGGCTGGAGTTTTACACGCACCTTTAACCGCTATCTTTTTAATTGCAGAACTTACAGGTGGTTATGATCTTTTTATTCCGTTAATGTTAACGTCTACTATTTCATATTCTATTGCAAAATATGTACATCCTTACTCTGTATATGCAATGCAATTAGGTAGAAAAGGAGAGTTAATAACACACGATAAAGATCATGCTGTGCTAACGTTAATGGATATTGATAGAGTTATAGAAAATACTTTTGTAACTGTTTATTCGGATATGAATCTAGAAAGTATGATTAAAGAAGCCGTTGTAAAATCTAATAGAAACATTTTTCCGGTAATTCATAAACGAAATAATAAACTAATAGGGATTATTTTATTAGATGATTTAAGACCTATTATGTTCGATCAAACGCTCTATAAAACTATTTTTGCAAGAGATGTGATGCAAAATCCGCCAGAAATAATTGTGATCGGTAAAGATAAAATGACCGATATTATGCAAAAATTTAAGGAAAGTGGCGCTTGGAATTTACCAGTTATAAAAGATGATAAGTATATTGGTTTTATCTCTAAATCTAAATTATTAACCGCATACAGAAATAAGTTGATTGAAGTTACGGCATAATAAAACCAAAAGAAATGAACACAAATAGTTTTACTTTAAAAATGAGTAAAAAATCTAACCAAGAGTTAGAAGAAATTTACGAAGAAAAAAGTAAGTATACAGAAGAGGCTGTACAAGCAGTAATTTGGGAATTAGAAAATAGAAATTTAATTGAAAAATCGGTTGAACTTTATAAAGATCCAGAGAAAGTAATAGAAGAAATTAATACATCTGTACTTAAAGAAACATTAGATTCTAACCAAAGTCCTTTTGAAGAATTGGTGCTGCCAGAACTGTATTCTAAAAGAGCAATTCAGAATTTTACCATTTTTTTTACAACCATTTTTGGAGCTGTTTTGTTAATGCGTAATTTAAAGGAAATGAATAAGCCAAAAGAGAGATTTCAGGTGCTTGTTTTTGGAGTAGGGTATACCTTATTGTCTATTTTTCTTTTAAATTATTTGCCCAAAATATTTTTTATAACATTACTTTTTAACGTAGTTGGTTATGCAATTCTAATAGAATTTTTTTGGAACAAGAATTTAGGAAGAGATTTAGAATACAAAAAAAAGAAAGTGTGGAAACCGTTAATTATTTCTATTTTAATTACTGCTGTATTGGTTATTTTGCAATTTCTACCTCAAACTTTAGGCGAACAAGTTTAAAGTTTTACTTTTTATTAGAAGCTATTTCCTGCTTTACACTATATCTTTTTGCAAAAAAGCAAAAAGGATGTCGTTTCAATCAGGGCTATGAAATTTTGTTATTTTTTTGTAAAACTTTAAATTTTATACTTTTTACAGCGATGTTAATGTAGAATCTCTGATAATTAAATTTGTTTTAATTTCTATTGTCTTACTGGTTAAATATTCTTTAGGTTGGTCTATTTCTTTTATTAAAAAATCTACACATAATTCGCCAATTCTCTTTCCAGGCTGATCTACGGTAGTTAAATTAGGTTCAATAATTTTAGAATTTAAAGAATTACTAAAACCAATAACTGCAATTTCATCAGGAATTTTTATTTTAAACTTTTTTAGAATCTGTATTGCGCCAATTGCAGCATCATCTGTTATAGAAAAAATGGCATCAGGTCTGTCTTGTAAGCTTATTAATTGCCTGGTCATAATTTTTCCTTTATCCAAAGAAATGTCATCAGTACTTAAAATATATTTTTCATCAATAGGAATGTTATATGTTTTTAAAGCTCTTAAATACCCTTTAAAACGTATTTCGGAGGTGTAAGAAAATTCAGACTCTTTAAGTATTGCAATCTTTTTTTTGCCAATATTAATTAAATGTTCTACGGCATTAAAAGCTGCTTCCTCTCCATTAATTATAATTTGCGTACAAGGAACTTTTGTAGAAATTTTATCAAAAAGAATTAAAGGTTTTTGATTTAAAGCATATAAGACGGGGTCTATATTTTTAGTGTTTTTAGATAATGACATTAAAATTCCATCAACACCAAACTGTAACAATGTTAAAAGCATTTCTTTTTCTTTATCAATATCATTATTAGATTCAGAAATAATTACTCTATACCCTTTTTTATCAGCTTGCAATAATATCTCTTTTACAATAGTGGTAGTAAGGTATGAGGTCATGTTAGGTATTATTACACCAATTATATTTGTTTTATGCTGCCTAAACCCTTTTGCAAAAATATTTGGCATATAATTAAGTTTCTTTGCCAAATCTGTTACTTTTTTAGTAGTAACCTCACTAATATCTGGGTGGTTGTTTAAAGCTCTAGAAATTGTAGAGGTAGACAAATTTAATATTTGAGCCATTTTTTTTAAGGTTGCTACTTCTCTTTTCATATATTATATTTTTGTAAAAATAACTATTTCAAACGTTCCCGCAATCGTTTGCGTAAGAAATTCATAAAAAAATACCTTATTAATAATGCATATGCTAGTAATTTTATCGAATAATTAACTAATTCTTAAAAAAATGAAAAAATATTTATTTACATTCTTATGCTTATTTAGCATTTCTGTGGTGTTTTCGCAAACAAAAATTTCGGGAACAGTTAAAGACAATACTGGTATGTCTATACCAGGAGCAAACATTTTAGTAGTTGGTAGTACGTCTGGAACTACCTCTGATTATGATGGTAATTTTCAATTTACAACAAACGTTACGGGTGTTCAAAAGGTGCAAGTGTCTTATATAGGTTTTGCAACTAAAATACAAACAGTTACTTTAAATGGTACTGCTATTAAATTACAAATTGTAATTGAAGAATCTGGTAACACTTTAAACGAAGTGCTTTTAACTGCAACTTCATCTAGAAGATCGCAAAAAGAAACACCAATGTCTATTACTTCATTTGGTGTAAAACAATTATCGCAGGCAAATTTAAGTAGTCAAGCAGATATTTTAAAAAGTGTACCTGGTATTACCACAGAAAATGGTGGTGGAGAGGTTGCTTCTAACGTTTTTGTAAGAGGTTTACCTTCTGGAGGGCAATTTCAATTTAACCCTTTACAAATAGATGGAATGCCTGTTTTAAGTACGTTTGGATTAAACTCATCTGCTCATGACGTTTATTTTAGAAGTGATATTGGAATGAAAAGTTTAGAATTTGTACGTGGTGGATCATCCGTATTATATGGTGTTGGTTCTGTTGCTGGTATTATTAACTACACAAGCGAAACGGGTTCTATGACGCCTAAAAACATTTTAAAAATAGAAACGGGTTCTTATGCTCATAACAAAGCACAATTTTTAACAAGTGGCCCTTTAGGTAATGATGATTCAACTTTATTTTATGCGCTTTCTGGTTCTTACAGATATGATGAAGGTCCTATTGTAACAGGGATTCCTACAGAAGGATATCAGTTTAGAGGTAATATTAAAAAGGAAACTAAAAATGGTTCTATTACTGTGTCTGGTCAATATATAGATGATCAAGTACAATTCTTTTTACCATATGCTTTAGAAGGCGGAACTAGAAATAGACCAATTGGTAATGATGGTAATGAAATTATGACCTTGCAAACTGCTGCAGCTAGTAGAATTTCTTATAAAACGCCAAACGGAATTTATAATTCTCCAATAGAAGACGGTGTTGCAACAAAAGGTGGTTATGTGATGGTAAATTTTGTTCATAATTTTAATGAAGATTTAAAATTAGATGCTAAAATTAGAAACTCTAGTTACGAACATCAATTCAATTTATTTTTAGATGGTCATGGTATTAGCGGCGCTAAAGTTGTTGAAACGCAAGCAGAATATCTTGCTGCAAGAGGATTAACGGGAGGAGTTTTTACAAGTTTAAATGGTGGAGCAGTATTACCTGCAAATGCACGTTTATTCGAAAACAGAATTTTAGATAGAGATAGACCTATAAGCGAATTAGTTTCTGAAATTAAATTAACTAAAACAGCAGGAAATCATACAATTACTGGAGGTACTTTTATGTCTAGATCTAAAGCAGGAGATTTTAACGTTATTACTAGTTATTTAAGTGAATATAATGATCAACCAGAACTAGTAAACCTTTCTGGATATACACAAAATGGAATTACAAATAGAGGTGCTGGTTATACTAATAAAGACATCACTAGTAATAAAACTGCCATATTTTTAACGGATGAGATTAAATTAGATAACTGGAATTTTGATATTGGTTTGCGTTACGAAACTGTAAAAGGTAGAATTTTAAATGAAAAAACAGCTTCTCAGTTAGTAGACAATACAGGTATTACTAATTTAGATAATGTTACTTGGGGTACAGGAGAATATCAAATAGGTGAAGTTTCTGCAGATGATTTTGCAATTGCATTAGCAAGTTTATATAAAGTAAACGATAATTTAAGTATTTATGGAAACCTTTCTAGTGGTTATTTTTTCCCAGAATTAAGAGGGGTAAAATTTGATGCAAATAACAATACTTCTTCTTACAAGCCAGAAAAAATTAAACAAGCAGAACTTGGTTTAAAATATGGCAACAGTAGATTTTCTGGAACATTAGCAACCTATTTAGTGGCTTTAAAAGATAGAAGATCTGTAAACTTTATCAATAATACAAACGGACCTGGTTTAGTAGAAGATGTTAGAATTTACGACACACAATCTATTGGTATAGAAGCTACTGGAAGTTATAAAATTTCTGATGTTTTTAGTGTAAATGGTTCTGTAACTTTCCAAGATCACGAAGTTAAAAAATCTGAAAGCAACCCAACTTTAGTAGGTAATAAATTAGTTAGACAACCTAACTTCTTAAACAAATTAGGCTTGGTGTATGAAAAATCTAGTTTTGATGCTAATATGGATTTTAATTACGCTGGCGAAAAATATGCAAATGACGCGAATACAATTCTGTTAGATGGTTATGGTGTATTTGATTATAATATGGGTTATACATTTTCTGTAGGTGAAAATGATGAAACACTACGTTTAGGTTTTCAAAGTTTTAATATTTTTAATTCAGAAGGCATTACAGAAGGTTCACCACGTTTAGGAGATAACCAAACAGATGAAGCGTTTTTTGTTGGAAGACCAATTATCCCTAGAACCTTTTTATTAAGCGCAACTTTTAAATTTTAAATAAAAAATTTGGTTTGATTGGTTTCTTAACCCATTACTACTAATAACTTTAGTAATGGGTTATTATAACAACAACAACAACAACAACAAAACACTTAATTATTAAAACATTATCGTAAACAATAAAGTATAATGATAAGTTTTTTAAATAATTTATAATAGATATAATGAAAGAAGAATTATATAAAAAAGCAGTTACAGTTTTAGAAAATAACTGGAAAGATAGTTTTAGTATACCATGTGCAAATTTATATCCATTTCAATGGAAATGGGATTCTGGGTTTATAGCAATTGGTTTTGCTCATTTTGATATGCCCAAGGCTCAAAAAGAAATAGAAACTTTATTAGATGCGCAATGGGAAAATGGTTTTATACCTCATATTATTTTTCACACAGATAATGATAGTTATTTTCCTGGCCCAAATTTTCACAGATCAGATTTGCATCCATTATCATCAAAAAAATACAAATCTACAGGAATGACGCAACCGCCAGTTATTGGTTTTGTGTTAGAAGATATGTATAAAATTAGCAAAGAAAAAAACGAATCATTAAAATATATAGAAACGGTAATTGATAAAGTATTTTTTAATCATCAATACTTTTACTCAAAAAGAGATCCACAAAACGAAGGATTAGTGTATATATATCATAACTGGGAATCTGGTACAGATAATTCTCCTATTTGGGATGATATTTGGGCAACTATGAATCCGCCAGAATATACCTTTGAAAGAAGAGATACAACACATGTTGATGCTTCAGAAAGACCATCAAAAAGAGAATATGACCATTATTTACATATTATAGAAATTGCAAAAGAGCATAATTATAGTGATGAAAAAATAGCTGAACTGTCACCATTTTTAGTTCAAGATCCTTTATTTAATGCAATGCTAATTAAATCTAATGAAAGTTTAATTAATTTATATACTTTAATTGGTGGCAACGCAGATAAAATTGAACAATTAGAGAAATGGCAACAAAAAAGTAAAACATCATTTAATGCAAAATTATATGATGAAGAAATTGGTGCCTATATTCATTACGATTTAAGAAACGAAAAACCGCTAAGATTTTTATCATCATCATCATTTGCACCTCTATTTGCTAATATTCCATCACAAGAAAAAGCAGCAAAAATGGTAGAGGTTATGATGGATAAATTTGGTGGTAAAGACCAATATTTATGTGCTTCTTTCGATCCTACTAGCGATCGTTTTAATCCAAAGAAATATTGGAGAGGTCCAGTTTGGATTAACCTTAATTGGCTACTTTTCTACGGATTAAAAAATTACGGTTTTAATGATATTTCTAATCGTGTAAAAAAAGATTCGATAGAAATGATTGAAAAAAATGGCTTTTTTGAATATTTCGACTCTAGAAAAGAAATTCACACAGATGGCAAAGCAGGTTATGGAGGAAATCATTTTTCATGGAGTGCTGCTTTATTAATAGATATGTTAAATAATTAAATACAACTAAAAACTTATAAATTATGAATTGGCTAGACTATAGTATTGTTATTCTTTATATTATTTTCTTTTTAGGAATGGGTTTTTTCTTTAAAGAAAACAAAGATTCTAAAGATTATTTTTTGGGTGGAAAAAGCATGAGCTGGTTTCCATTAAGTCTTTCTACTATGGCAACCCAATTATCAGCAATAAGTTTTATTTCTGCACCAGCATTTGTTGGTCTAAAATTAGGAGGTGGTATGAAATGGTTAACCTTTGAGTTTGCTGTGCCACTTGCCATGATTTTTATCATGATAGTTATAGTTCCCCCACTTTTCAAATCTGGTGTAGTTAGTATTTATGAATTTGTAGAAAATAGGTTTAGTGCATCTACACGTTTAATTTTAAGTGTAGTTTTTCAAATAAGTAGAGCCTTGGCAACAGGAGTTATGGTGTATGCCATTGCTATTATTTTACAAGCAATTTTAGATATAGATTTTGTATACACTATTCTAATTATATGTATTATAACCATCGTTTACTCTTGGCAAGGCGGTATGAAAGCAGTTGTTTGGGGTGATGCCATTCAAATGATTATTCTCTTTGCAGGTTTAATAATTTGCTTGTATTATGGTTGGAATATTCTTCAAGAAAATGGAGGTTTACCTCAAGGTTTTGAAAATGAAAGATTACAAGTAATTAATTATAATCTAGGTATTGGCGAAGGAAATGATTACGGAATAATACCAATGTTATTTGGTGGAATCTTTTTATACGCCTCTTATTATGGTTGTGATCAAACACAAGCGCAGCGTTTGCTTTCTGCCAAAAGTGAAAAAACGGTAAGACAATTACTTTTAGCAAACGGACTTTTAAGATTTCCAGTAGTTTTAACTTACTGTACAATGGGATTAGTAATTGGAGGTTTAGTTAGTGTAGCACCAGATTTTTTAAGTGAAATAGCGCTTACTACTCAAAAATATTTCCCAGAAGAATTTGCTAAAACAGGTATAAAAGTAGACTTAATGTTACCTGTTTTTATCATAAAATATCTGCCTCATGGTTTAATCGGTATTTTAATGGTGGGTATTCTTTCTGCTGCAATGTCATCTTTAAGTTCAACAGTAAATTCACTTTCTGCTGTAACTGTCGAAGATTTTTTTAACAGAGGTAAAGTAAAATTATCAAACAAAAAATACATGCTAATTTCTAAAGGTTCTGTGGTGTTTTGGGGCGTTGTTTGTATTGCTAGTGCATTTCTTTTTGGAGGAAGCAAAAGTGCGGTTATAGAAATTATAAACGCAGTAAGTTCTGTTTTTTATGGTCCGGTATTAGTAACTTTTGTCTTGGCGTTTTTCTCTAAAAAAGTAAATCATATTGGTATGAATGCAGGTATTATAAGCGCTGTTCTTATAAATCTTGTGCTATCAAAAACAATGCAACAAATATTTAATATAGATTTAGGAATTCATCTTTTTTGGATTTGGTTAAACGTTACAGGGGTTGTTTTAACGTTAGTTATTGCCTATACAGTTAGCGGATTTACGAAAAGCATAAAAATTAAAGCAATTTCTAACTTTAATGTTCAGGTTAAAAAAGAAGATTTTATGATAAAAGAAGTGTATATTTTGGTTGCATTTTTTATAGCAATCATTGTATTTAGTTACTTTATACCAACAATTTTTGGCTAATATTTAGATACCGTAGATAACATGAAAATCATCCTAGCCCCAGATAAATTTAAAAATTCTTTAACAGGATTAGCATTTTGTACTATTGTAAATGAAACTATTACATCTAAATTTGCAAATGCAGAAGTTGTAAAGTTACCCTTGGCAGATGGTGGAGATGGAACCATAGAAGTTGTAAATTATTATTTACAAGGAGAAACTGTAAATTTAACGGTAAATAACCCTTTTTTTCAACCTATTAATGCTACTTATTTATATTCAAATTTGTTAAAAACTGCTTTTATAGAAATGGCAGAAGCTTCTGGAGTTAAACTGTTAACGCAAGAAAATTTCGATTGTAAAAACGCAACTACTTTTGGTACTGGAGAAATGATTTTGGATGCTATAACTAAAGGCGCAAAAAAAATTATATTGGGTATTGGAGGAAGTGCAACCAACGATTGTGGTATTGGTATGGCAACTGCTTTAGGATACAAATTTTTAGATGAAAACAATAAAGAAGTAAAAACAATTGGAGCTAATTTATCTAAAATTAAGTTTATTGATTCTTCTCAAAAACACCATTTATTAAGCAATGTAACCTTTCAAATTGCTTGTGATGTTACAAATCCATTACATGGTAAAAACGGTGCTGCTTATATTTATGCAGCACAAAAAGGAGCATCAGAAACCGATATTATAATGCTCGATAAAGGGTTGCAAGATTTTGCAGAAATTTTAAAAAACACGTTTAAGGTTGATGCGCAATCTGTAAAAGGTGCGGGTGCAGCTGGTGGAATGGGTATTGCTTCAAAATTGTTTTTAAACGGAACTTTAGAACCAGGAATTCAGCTAATCAAAAATATGGCAGATTTTGACAATCAAATAAAAAACGCAGATTGGATTATTACTGGCGAAGGAAAGTTAGACCAACAAACCATGTCAGGCAAAACAATTCAGGGGGTTTTAGAATCTGCTAAAAGTCAAAATATAAAAGTTGCAGCTTTCTGTGGAAGTATTCAAATTACTGATAAAGAGTTAAATAAAATAGGAATTAAATACGGAAAAGATATTATTAGTATTTCCAAAAATTTAGAAGATGCAATGGATAACAGCGCTAACTATCTAAAAAAAGTTGCGTCTAATTTTGTACAGGAACAATTGTAAAATTATTTTTATTAGAAGCTATTTCCTGCTTTTCACTATATCTTTTTGCAAAAAAGCAAAAAGGATGTCGTTTCAATCAGGGCTATGGATTTTCGTACAGAATTATTAGTACGAAAGTTCTTTTTTTGTAATCTAAATCCATCCTATTTTTTGAATAAGTTTTTTTGTTTTATCATAAATAAACTTCGATATGTTTCGTTTTTAATGCGTTTTTCCTTTCAAAAAGTTTACAACTAAATCAGGGAAGTCTGTAAAGCAGCCATCAATATTTGCATCTATTAAAAGTGTTTGCATCATTTCTTCAAAGCTAGAAAATTCATCCAAAGCATCTGCTCTAAATGTATACGGATGCACTTTTAAATTTAATTTGTGCGCATCAGTAACTAACGAAGTAAACGTAAATGTACCATCTATTTTTTCTGATAAAATTTGTTTGTAATACGGGCCAATTCCATCTGCAAAAGAGGCAATCTCAACAAGGTTTTTAACGTCTTGATCAAACTCGGTTAAAAGCACCAAAAATAATTCTGATTGCAATTCTACACGAATTCGTTTTAATTCTTTAGCATCAAAACATTGCAAAATACAATTGTCTTCTTTGGTTTTATAGCCAAAATCAGCAAGTGTTTTTAAAACAATTTCGGTTAAATTTTTTCCTTCATTTTTGTGAAACTCAGGTTCTTTAATTTCTGGGTAAATTCCGATATTTTTTCCTGTAGAATTATTTAAACCTTGTATCAACTCAATTTCTTCTTGTAAAGAATGCAGTTTAAAATTTCCTTTCCAAATTGGAAATCGGTTTTTATAAAATTGGTTGCCTGTTTTTGGGTCAAAACGTTCTGTAACTTGTAGTGTTTTTAGTTCATCAAACGTAAAATCTATCACATAAAAACGGTTGTCATTTCTTTTTCTAGTGGGATATTTTTTAGCAACATCAGTTACATCATCCAAATAAATATCATGAATTACCATAGGAATATTGTCTTTGCTTAACACCAAATCTTGTTCTAAAAAATCGGCATTCATAGCATATGCCATTGCTTTTGCTTCTAAAGTATGTTCGGGCAAATAACCAGATGCGCCTCTGTGTGCAATTACTATTTTATGGTTCATAGTTGATAGGTTTTTAGTTTTAGTGCAAGAAAAAAGTAGCAAACACATCAAAAATAATAAAATTGATTTCATCTTTAAAAAAAATTAAAATTAATCAAGACATAATTTCTGTGAAATTCGTGTCATTTATATTTTTTAAAGATAGAACTTTTGTAATTTTGCAACATGAAGTTAGCGTTAAAAATTATGTTTGTCATCTTTTTAATTTGGATGTCAATAGGAATATATTTGGTAAATCAAGAACACCAAAAAGCTCAAATTGTAATGGGTTTAGGGGTTTTCTATTTTTCGTTTTTGTTTATGCCTTTCTTTATTTATTATAGGTATAGAGATGGTAAGTACAAAAAATATATTTTAAATGATGAAAAATTAGTAAATGCTTTTAAAAATATGGGCAAAGATTAATCTTCTTTTTCTAAAAAAGCATATACAGGAAAATGGTCTGAAAATCCGCCTTGATACCATTTGCCAATATAAGTTCTAAACGGAATTCCTTTTAATTTTCCTTTGTAAATTTTTAGCCATTGTTTGTTAAAAACTTCGGCGTGTTTAAAATGTAAATTTCCTTGCGTCTTGTCTAAAAAGTTTTTAGAAAATATAATTTGATCAAATAAATTCCATTTTCCATCATACGTTAAAGAACCCATTTTTTCTTTATCTAACAAAAACTCCATAGGATTGTAAAAATCGTCTTTAACTACAATTTCTTTTACACTTTTACTTGTAGGATCGTCATTAAAATCGCCCATAATAATGATTTTAGGGTTCATTTCTTTCGCTTTTATTTCATCAATAATACCTATTAAAGTTTCTGCAGCAATAATTCTTTTAGGTTCTGTTTCTGTTGCGCCTTCTCTTCTAGATGACCAATGATTTACAAAAATATGCACCAATTCGCCTTGTAAATTTCCACTAACTTTTAAAATATCTCTGGTATAATCTCTTTCACCTTCATCATCATTTAAAAAAACAGGAAAGGTTTTAGAAGATAGTAATTCAAAGGCTGTTTTGTTGTACAACAAAGCTACGTCAATACCACGTTCATCTGGAGAATCATAATGCACAAAGCCATAATGATGGTTTTTTAAATAGGTAGAATTCACTAAGTCTGCAACAACTTTGGCATTTTCTACTTCTACCAAACCAACAATTGCAGGCAGATTTTTAGATCTTTGTAAGCCTAATTGTGCAATTACAGAACCTAGTTTTTTAAGTTTTATTTTGTAGCGTTTAAAAGTCCATTTGTTTCTTCCTTTAGGTGTGTAATCATCATCAAAAGTTTTAGGGTTATTAATAGTATCAAACAAATTTTCTACATTATAAAATGCAATTGTAATACTATTTTCTTTTTGTTTATTAGATTTTAAAGAAGGAAACATGTGTTTATTTTTTTGTAAAAGTAAGTACTAATAACTTAAAAAATTTGTTTTGTTAACATTCAAATAACCTATTATAAGTGAGATGTTCATAAATTTGTATCAGATAAAATATGAATTTAATAAATATCGGATGAAAAAGAACTAGTAAAGCTAAAAATTTGAATTAATTAAGAAAATCCTCAATGTATATTGAGGATTTTTTTGTTTAAAAAACAAGATTTGTTTGTACTTTTGTAGTGTATGATAGATCAAAAAGAAGCCATATCCGAAAAAGTTGTTTTAATTGGTGTAATTACCCAAAAACAAAACGAAACTAAATCTCAAGAGTATTTAGATGAGTTAGATTTTTTAACATTAACTGCAGGTGGAGTTGTTGTAAAAAGGTTTGTGCAAAAAATGGACAAACCAAATCCTAAAACTTTTTTAGGAATAGGAAAATTAGAAGAAGTTAAAGAATTTATTCAAGCACACGAAATTGGAACTGCCATTTTTGATGATGAATTATCTGCAGGTCAATTAAGAAATATAGAAGCAATTTTAGATTGTAAAATCTTAGATAGAACCAATTTAATCTTAGATATTTTTGCACAAAGAGCACAAACAAGTTCTGCAAAAACACAAGTAGAATTAGCGCAGCATCAATATTTATTGCCGCGTTTAACAAGACTTTGGACGCATTTAGATAAGCAAAAAGGAGGAATTGGAATGCGTGGTCCTGGAGAAACAGAAATTGAAACAGATAGACGTATTATTCGTGATAAAATAGATCTTTTAAAAAAGAGATTACTTACCATAGATAAACAAATGGCTGTTCAGCGAAAAAATCGCGGAAAAATGGTAAGAGTTGCTTTGGTTGGTTACACAAATGTTGGGAAATCTACCTTGATGAATGTAATTAGCAAAAGTGATGTTTTTGCAGAAGACAAACTTTTTGCAACGTTAGACACCACTGTTCGTAAAGTAGTTATTAAGAACATTCCGTTTTTAATGACAGACACGGTTGGTTTTATCAGAAAATTGCCAACACAATTGGTAGAGTCTTTTAAATCTACTTTAGATGAGGTTCGAGAGGCAGATTTATTATTGCATGTGGTTGATATCTCACATCCTAATTTTGAAGATCAAATTGCATCTGTAAATGCTGTTTTAGCAGATATAAAATGCGATGACAAACCAACTTTAATGGTTTTTAATAAAATTGATGCTTTTGAGCATGAAATTATTGAAGATGACGATTTAGTTACAGAAAAAGGGAAAGAACATTACACTTTACAAGATTGGGAAAAAACTTGGATGAATGATTATGATGTAGAATCGATCTTTATTTCCGCTCTAAATAAAGACAACTTAGAAGACTTTAAAGAAAAAACCTATGAAGAAGTAAAGAAAATTCATATTGAACGTTTTCCTTATAATGACTTTTTGTATTATGAATATGATGAAAAGGAGTAAAAAATAATTTTCAATACCCTTCAAGGTTTTTTTTGACCTTTTGGGGTATTTTAAATCTAATAAGATTAGTAAAAAAAGTATCCTACAAGTTTTCAAAAATCTTTCAGAATAAACTTAACGCTCTTCTTTATCATCAATAGCGCCCATTTTTTTAGCACGGTTTTTCCAAGATTTTCTAGCATGCGCTTGTAAATCTGCAACAGAATCACTTTCGTCCATAATTTCTAAACCAAGTAAAGTTTCTATAACATCTTCTTGAGAAACAATTCCGCTAACAGAACCATATTCATCAACCACTAAAGCAATATGTTCTTTTTCTTTGATTAATTGATCAAACAAATCTGGAATTGATAATTCTCTTTCGGTAACAATAATGTTTCTTTTAATCGAAGCTAATGTTTCATCTCCTTTTCCATTAATGATTGCTTCTAATAAATTATCTTTTAGAAAATAGCCTGTAATCTGATCTTGATTTTCTGCAAAAACCGGAATTCTAGAAAAGCCTAAGTTTTTATGTTCGTTGTAAAAAGATTGTATAGTTTGACTTTCATCAGCAATTTCTAAAACAGATCTTGGCGTCATTACATCATTTACTTTTATTTCCTTAAAACCTAAAAGATTTCTAATAACTTTACTTTCATTTTCTTTAAAAACTCCATCTTTTTCTGCCATTTCTGTCATTACTAAAAAGCTTTCTCTATTTAAAATACTTCCATGACCTTTGCCCCCAATTAATTTTGTTGTCAGTTGTAAAATCCATAAAAGACCTGTCCATTTTAACGGAAAAATTAAAATGTTTAAAGCTTTCGTTGTAAAACTTGCCAATTGTTTCCAATACGTTGCGCCAATAGTTTTCGGTATAATTTCTGAAGCAACTAAAATTAAAATGGTCATTATCGTAGAAACGATACCTACCATTACATCTTCGGTAATGTCTATTCCAAAAAAACTACTAGTTGATGTGCCGTACATTTCTGCATAGGCTACTTTTGCTTGCACACCAACTAATATTGCGCCAACCGTATGGGCAATTGTGTTAATGGTTAAAATAGCAATTAAAGGTTTGTCTACATCTTTTTTTAGTGTTTCTAAATCGGTTGCAAACTCAAAACCTTCATTCTTTTTTAAGTTGATAAATGTTGGAGTGATGCTTAGTAAAACTGCTTCTAAAATTGAGCATAAAAACGAAAAGAAAATAGATACGGTTGCAAAAAGTATTAATAATGTCATGTTAAATAATTAGAATGCAAAAGTACGAAAATAAATAATCCTTGAATACTCTTTTTTATACGGAGGTATTTGATAGCTGAAAAACATATCAATAAATTATTGCTAATTTTTAATGCTATATTTTGAATTATTCAGAAATAAAGTAGCTTCTTTTTTTAAATCAATAATTTTATAGTTTCTACGTAAAAAAACACGTGAATTGTATGTTAAAATAAGTAATAATACTTAGATTTGTATTTTAAAATACGTAGTTATGCAAACAATTATTGTAGTAGGTAATGGAATGGTAGGTTATAAGTTTTGTGAAAAACTTGTAGCACAGGCTCAAGGCAAAGATTTTAAAATCATTGTTTTTGGTGAAGAGCCAAGACCAGCATATGATCGTGTACATTTAAGTGAGTTCTTCGAAAATCAAGATGCAAAAGCGCTAGAAATGGCACCTGCAGAGTGGTATCAAGAAAATAATATCGATTTAATTGTTGATGAAAGAGTTTCTGATATTCATAGAAATACAAAAACGATAATCACTGCAAAAAACAGAACTTTTAGTTACGATTACTTAGTATTAGCCACAGGTTCCTCTGCATTTGTGCCACCAATTAAAGGGGTAGAAAAAGAAGGGGTTTTTGTATATAGAACCATCGAAGATTTAGAAGAGATGTTGGCGTATGCATCCAAACTAAAAGTAGAAAATCCAAATGCAAAAGCAGCGGTTTTAGGTGGCGGTTTATTAGGTTTAGAAGCTGGTAAAGCGGTTATGGATATGGGTTTAGAACCGCATATTGTTGAGTTTGCACCAAAATTAATGCCAAGACAATTAGATTCTAGAAGTAGCCAAGTGTTGCAATTAAAACTAGAATCAATTGGGTTACATATTCATTTAAGCAAAGCAACGAATCAAATTTTGGGCGATACGTCAATTACAGGATTAGAGTTTGGCGAAGATGATGTTTTGCATGTAGATATGTTGGTGATCTCTGCAGGAATTCGTCCAAGAGATGAGCTAGGAAAAACTGCAGGTTTAGAAATGGGTGTTCGTGGCGGAATTACAGTAAACAATAAAATGCAAACTTCGGATCCAGCTATTTTTGCAATTGGTGAGGTTGCTTTGTATAATCAAATGATTTATGGTTTGGTGGCACCTGGTTATGATATGGCCGGCGTTGCTGTAAATCAAATTATTGGAAATACAACGGTTTTAATGCCAGAAGATATAGATATGTCTACCAAATTAAAATTAATTGGTGTTGATGTGGCTAGTTTTGGCGAACCTTTTATGCCGGCATCCAAAGGGCATTCTATCATTTTTGAAAATAAAACACAACACTTATATAAAAGAATTAATGTTAGTTTAGATGGAAAATCTTTATTAGGCGGAATTCTAATTGGTGATGCTTCCGATTACAATATGTTGCATCAAATTTATTTAAACGGAATGAAAATTCCTGAGGATGCATCAAAATTAATTTTACCGGTAAGTGAAGGTGGTGCATCATTTGGTAGTGTGCTAGATTTGCCAGATTCGGCTCAAGTGTGTTCTTGCGAGAGTGTAAGTAAAGGAGATATTTGTTGTTCAATTACTGATGGAGATTGTGCTAATTTAAGTGATGTAATTTCTAAAACCAAAGTAACCACAGGTTGTGGAGGTTGTAAACCAATGGTAACAGATTTAGTAAATGAAACGTTAAAATCTTTAGGGAAAGAGGTTAAAGAAACTATTTGTGAGCATTTTGATTATAACAGACAAGAATTATACGATTTAGTAAAAATCAGCAAAGTTTCTAATTATGATGAAACCTTAACAAAGTATGGTAAAGGTCATGGTTGTGAAACTTGTAAACCTTTAGTTGCATCTATTTTTGCAACAATTACCATGGAAACAGCAAATCGTCAACCTGCTATTCAAGATACGAATGATCGTTTTTTGGCAAACATCCAAAGAAATGGAACCTATTCTGTTGTGCCAAGAATTGCCGGAGGAGAAATTACACCAACTCAATTAATTGTTATTGGTGAAGTTGCTAAAAAATACGATTTATATACCAAAATTACTGGCGGACAAAGAATTGATTTATTTGGAGCAAGAATTCACGAATTACCATTAATTTGGAAAGAATTAATTGCTGCAGGCTTTGAAAGTGGTCATGCGTATGGGAAATCTTTACGAACTGTAAAAAGCTGTGTTGGCTCTACTTGGTGTAGATATGGTATGCACGAAAGTGTAACTTTTGCTATAGAAGTAGAAAATAGATATAGAGGTTTACGTTCTCCTCACAAATTAAAAGGCGGTGTTTCTGGTTGTATTAGAGAATGCGCAGAAGCACGAGGTAAGGATTTTGGATTAATCGCTGTTGATGGTGGTTGGAATTTATACATCTGTGGAAACGGTGGTGCAACTCCAAAACATGCCGTTCTATTAGCAGAAAAATTAGATGATGAAACTGCTGTAAAATACCTAGACAGATTTTTAATGTTTTATATAAGAACCGCAGGTCCGTTGGTTAGAACAGCGCCTTGGTTAGATAAATTAGACGGCGGAATTAATTATCTAAAGCAAGTAATTATTGAAGATTCTTTAGGAATTATTGAAGATTTAGAAATTGAAATGCAAGGACTGGTCAATAAATATGAATGTGAATGGAAAGAAGCTATTGAAGATGAAGAAATAATGAAGCGTTTTAAACATTTTGTAAATTCTGATGATATAGATGATAACATTGAATTTGTAGAAATGAGAGATCAAAAAATGCCAAAAGCGTGGATTTAAGGTTTTTTAAGGAACAAGTAAAAGTTAAAAAGTAACAAGCAAATAGCAAATAGCTATAAGCTAAAAGTAAAAAATAAATGCAAGAATTATTAGATAGATACGAATCTGTTGCCATAGAAAATGTTACAGAATGGTTTAAAGTTGGGGTAACAACCGATTTTCCAGAAAATAGTGGCGCATGTATAAAGCATAAAACAAAACAAATTGCGGTGTATAATTTTGCTAGAACGGGCAAATGGTATGCAACTCAAAATTTATGTCCGCATAAAATGGAAATGGTTTTATCTTTAGGAATGATTGGCGATAAAGAAGGGATTCCTAAAGTGGCGTGTCCAATGCATAAAAAGAATTTTTCTTTAGAAGATGGTTCAAACTTAGCAGGAGAAAACTTAAAAATTGCCACATATCCAGTAAAAGTTTCTGATGGAAATGTGTATATTGGCTTTTCAGAATAAATTAAAAGATGAAGCCAACAAGATTTGAAACTGCCATTGCAATTATTGATAAAAAAAATGCTGAAGACCCAAATAGCTATCAAGTTTCTGGAATAGAATATCCTAAGGAATTATTGTATTCTCAAAGGATGACAAGAAAATTGTTGCAATTTGAACCAAACGCATCAAAAGCAATCCAAATTGCCGCAAGAGCACAACATATTTGTAGATGGCAAATTGCAAGAAACGAATATCCAATGGATAGAGTTGGCTATTTAAAATGGCGTGAAGAAATAAAAAAAATGCATGCAACTATTACGGGAGAAATCTTAGTAAAAGTTGGTTTTGATGAACAATTTGTAGATAGAGTTCAGAAAATTATCTTAAAAAAATTGATCAAGAAAAACGAAGAATCTCAGCTTTTAGAAGATGTTATTTGTTTGGTTTTTTTAGATTATTATTTTGATGAATTTGCAGCAAAGCATTCCGATGAAAAAATAATTGACATCCTAAAAAAAACATGGGTAAAAATGTCTGATAAAGGGCACGAAGCAGCTTTGAAAATTGCCTTTTCTGATAAAAGTTTAGCCTTAGTAAAACAAGCTATTTCATAAAAAAAATAAAATGCTAAAAAACGACAATTCATTAGATCAAACAACGTTTGACAAATTAAGTCGTTTGTATATCATTGCCTTAAGTACCATTGCGCTTTCTGTTATTATATCTCAAATTTTTATTCACAAGCATTTACAAACGCAACAAACAGATTCTACCGTTATAAATATTGCAGGTAGGCAAAGAATGTTGAGTCAGAAATTAACAAAAGAAATTGTTTCTTTATCTGTTTCTTCGGATGAGAAAAATAGAATTCTCTTAAAAAATAAAATCAAACAAACGCTTTTTCTCTGGAATTTATCGAACAACTCTCTTCAAAAAGGGAATGATAGTTTAGGGCTTCCTAATCAAAATAGTGCAAAAATTAAGCAAGAGTTTAAAACTGTAAATCCTGTTTTTAAAACTATTTTAAAAGCATCAAAATCAATTGTACATAAACTAGAGCAAAACCCACTTATTTCTATTGATGAAATTACGTTAGATATTAAAAAAGTAACTCAAAATGAAAGCTCTTTTTTAGTTTTGATGGATGAAATTGTAAATCAATATGATTTAGAAGCAGCTGAAAAAGTAACTTGGTTACGAAACTTAGAGTTGTCTTTAATGGCTTTAACCTTATTAATTCTTCTGGCTGAATTCTTATTCATTTTTAAACCAACTGCAAAATCAGTCAAAATAACCTTATCAGAATTATTGTTAGCGGAAAAAAAGGCTATAAAAATGGCTTTTGATGCCGATGAATTAAGCTTGTCTAAAGAAAAATCAATTAAAGAATTACGTGCTTTAAGTCATGCAATGGATGAAACGTTGTTATTTGCAAGAATTGCACCTAATGGAAGCTTAATCCACATGGGAAATAAGTTTTCTCGTTTGTTTAAAGTATCAAAATTTAAACAAGAAGCCCTGTTTTGGAATATTTTATCAAAGGTAGAAAATGAACAATTAAGTATAGAAGATTTAATTAGTAAACATAGAAATACGGGCTGGCAAGGAGAGGTTAAAGCAACGATTAAAGGAGGCAAAGGTATTTGGTTAGAAATGGCAATCATTCCGTATCGACCAACAAAAGACAAATCAGAATTATTAATTATCGCTTCAGATATTACGGATAGAAAAGCAGCTCAACTAGAAATTGAAAGGTTAACCAAAACCCAGTTCGAAGAAAAAATGAGTCAGCAAAAAATAATCTCAAGTAAGATTATAGAGAATCAAGAAAAAGAACAAAACAGAATTGCTAAAGACGTTCATGACGGAATTGGGCAAATGTTAACAGGCTTAAAATACAATTTAGAAAGTATTAATACGAACGATGTTGATAAAACCACTTCTAAAATAGCACATTTAAAAGAGTTAACTACAAACATTATTAAAGGCGTAAGAACTGCTACTTTTAATTTAACGCCGCCTGAATTATCAGATCACGGAATCGTGCCAGCAATTTTAAAATTAACCCATGAATTAGGGCGGTTAACTGCTAAAGAAATCGTGTTTTTTAATAAATCAGATTTTAACAAGCGATTAGATTCTTTAGTTGAAATTAATATTTATAGAATTGTACAAGAAGCCATAAATAATGCGATAAAATACGCAGATTCTTCACACATTTTAGTGTCGCTTTCGCATAGTAAAAATTTGCTAAGTATCGTTATTGATGATGATGGCAAAGGTTTTGAACCATCAAAAGTAAAGAAAGTAAAGAATGGTGATGGTGGAATGGGCATGACTTTTATGAAAGAAAGAATTAAATATATTGATGGTAGATTGTTTTTAAATTCAGAATTAGGCAAGGGTACAAGAGTTACTTTAAATATCCCTATTTAAGTTTTTAATTTAAATGTTTTTTATATAATGTCAGTTCGTATGATTTTCCTGAAGAATAAAGAAAAATTGTATCGAGAACTTTTTAGGGTTGCTAACCTTTATTTTATGGAAAAATAATATTTCGATATAATTTTGTAATAAAAAGTAAAATCATTCAAAATTTAAAATACAGTTTTACAAGTTTATTTTTAATTATCTTTGAATTATGTTACTCTTAGACCAACATATAAAACGAGTTAAAACTTTATGTAAAAAGCATAAAGTAGAGAAGTTATATTTATTTGGTTCTGCAACAAATAATACATTTACAGATGAAAGTGATATTGATTTTCTTGTAAAATTTAATATATCTGACTTAAGTTTATATTTTGATAATTACATTTCTTTTAAAGAAAATCTAAGTAAAATTTTTAAAAGAGAAGTAGATTTAGTAGAAGAACAAACGCTTAAAAACCCAATCTTAATTAATTCGATTAATAAAAGTAAAGAATTAATTTATGGATGAAAGAATATTAAAATGGTTATATGATATTCATTTAGCTCTTGAAGAAATTGAATCATTTTTTGAGGGAAAAGAAAAAGACTTTTTTGAATATCGAAAAAATACAATGCTCAAAAGGGCTATAGAAAGAAATTTAGAAATTATCGGAGAAGCTGTTAATAGAATTTTAAAAAGAGAAGCTGATTTTGAAAAGTTTATTTCTAATTCGAAAGCTATTATTGGTTTAAGAAATCAAGTAATTCATTCTTATGACAATATTTCTGATGAAAATATTTGGTCAATTATTATAAATCATATTCCTAAACTCAAAGAAGAAATTAAGAATTTAATTTCTGAAAACAAATAAAAACCAAAGAACTCTATATTCTAAATACGTAGTTTTACTTAAAATCACTATTTTTGTACGTATAAAATAGTTGCAATTATGATAAATGTAGTGTTAGCAGACGATCACGTTTTGGTTAGAGACGGAATAAAAGCACTTTTAGAAGATCAAACAGGAATAACTGTTATTGATGAAGCTTCTAATGGAAAGGAAGCCTTAGAGGTGATTTCTAAGAACAAGCCTCATGTGCTTATTGTAGATATTCGTATGCCAGAAATGAATGGAATTGAGGTGGTTGCGGAAATTACTAAAAACAAGATAGGCGTAAAAACACTAGTGCTTTCTATGCATGATTCGGAAGAATACGTAGTAAAATCGATACAAGCTGGCGCAGATGGATATTTGTTAAAAGGAGCAAGTAAAGACGAGTTTTTAAAAGCTGTATATAAAGTTGCAGAGGGTGGTAAATACTTTACGGGTGATGTTTCTTCTATAATAATGAACAATTTTGTAAACGGAAACACCAATAAAATTGTGAGCTCTAAAAATAAAATTAAAGATACTCCTTTTAAATTAACCAAAAGAGAAAAGCAGATTTTGGTATTAGTTTTAGAGTTAAAGAATAATAAAGACATTGCAGAAGAGCTCTCAATTAGTAAACGCACAGCTGAAGTGCATCGTTTTAATTTAATGAAAAAGTTAGATGCTAAAAACCTTCAAGAATTAACAAAAAAAGCAAAAGAGTATCAGTTGATTTAAGTTTCATAAATGTAAATTTATCAGTGTAATCATAAATAGCAAAGTGCGCAAAAAAAAAACATTGTATATCAAATCTCCGCGAACTTTAGTGTTTCTTCGTGTAATAACTTTATGTGCAACAACTCTCTTTAAAGTTATTTTCAATAAAAATTATTTTTTTACTCCAATTTTATCAAATTCTTAAATTCATTACTACGTAATTAACAATTCCATAATACTTAATAAATACGTATTTTTGTATCATAAAACTACGTAATTATACGTATTTTTGTATCATAAAAACAGGTATTATGATAAATTTAGCTCAAGAAAAATCAACAAAATTAAGTTTATTCGATTTTAAGAATGTTTCAACTCGTACATTCTGGATAACTTCTATATCATTCTTTTTGTGCTTTTTTGCATGGTTTGGTATTGTGCCTTTTATGCCAGATGTTGTAAAAGATTTAGGTTTAACGCCAGATCAAAAATGGAACTCAATTATTTTAGCAGTTTCAGGAACTGTTTTTGCACGTTTATTAATTGGTAAATTATGTGATAAATACGGCCCAAGATTATGTTATACTTGGTTGTTAATGTTAGGCGCAATTCCTGTAATTTTATGTGGATTGGTACAAACGCCAACACAATTTTTAGTTTGTAGATTATTTATTGGTTTTATTGGTGCTTCATTTGTAATTACGCAAGTACATACTTCTTTAATGTTTGCACCAAATATTGTAGGTACGGCAAATGCAACTTCTGCAGGTTGGGGGAATTTAGGTGGTGGAGCAAATAGATTAGGAATGCCAATAATAGCAGCAGCAGTGGTTGCTTTTGGTGTTGCAGATGGTGAGGCTTGGAGATATTCTATGGTCATTGCCGGTGTTGTTTGTTTTGTAATGGGAATTGTGTATTTCAAGTTTACAACAGATACGTCAAAAGGAAATTTTAATGAACTACAAGAAATTGGTGAAATGCCAACAACTAAAAAAGATCAAATAGGTTTTTTAGAAGTCTTAAAAGATTATAGAGTTTGGATTTTATTTGTTGTGTATGCAGCAAGTTTTGGAATTGAACTTACTGTTTATGGAACCATGGACGATTACCTTCAAAATACCTTTCAATTAGAGAGGGTAACTGCAGGTAACATTGTATTGTCTTTTGCTTTGATGAACATTTTTGCAAGAACCTTAGGTGGTTTCTTTGGTGATAAATTCGGGAAATTAAAAGGATTAAGAGGCCGTGTTTTATTCTTGTCTTTTATCTTGACATTACAAGGTGTAATGCTGATATTTTTCTCAGGCGCAACAAGTTTGGTTTTAGGGGTTATTTTGTTGATATTGTTTAGTTTAAGTGTCCAAATGGCAGAAGGAGCCACGTTTTCTGTAGTGCCTTTTATCAATAAAAAAGCAATAGGATCTGTTTCTGGAATTGTTGGAGCAGGAGGAAATGTAGGTGCGTTTTTAGCAGCAATGTTGTTAAAATCTAAATCTGCAGTCGCAGAAAAAGCAGCAATTGTTGCCAATGAAGGTTTAAGTGATGAGGTTATAAAATCTGCACAATCTATAGCATCTTCAAGCGCTGTTTCTAGTGGGTATTTATTAATTGGTATTGTGGTTGTTGTAGCTGGTGTTGTTGCTTTGGCAATTAAATTTTCTACCGAAGAAGAAAAAGAAGAGGCTCCTAATTTTGCAACAAAAGTGCTATCAGAATTAATTCCTGTAAACGTAAAAAGCTAATTTTTACTTGTTATTTTTATTGATATATAAGTTCTAGGTACCTTTTTTTAGTGTATTCAGAATAATAAAATCAATCGATTGTTATTAAAAAATTAATGTCGAATTTAGTGTAAAATCTCTGTCTAAATGATTAAAAATGAAATTAAAACAAACTGTTCATATTGTGGAGTTGGCTGTGGAATTATCGTAAAAAAAGACATTAATAATAAGGTTTTTGTTGAAGGTGATAAGGGTCATCCTGTAAATAAAGGGATGTTATGTTCTAAAGGGATGAATTTGCATTATGTTGCCAATGATACTTCTGATAGAATTTTATATCCAGAAATGAGATGGTCTCGTTCTCATCCTAGAGAACGTGTTTCTTGGGATACGGCATTAGATAGGGCTGCCAATGTTTTTAAATCAATCATAAAAAAACATGGTCCAGATTCAGTTGCATTTTACGTTTCCGGACAGAGTTTAACAGAAGAATATTACATTGCAAATAAATTAACTAAAGGATTTTTAGAAACCAATAATATAGATACCAATTCACGTTTATGTATGAGTTCTGCTGTAGTTGGTTACAAAAAAACATTTGGAGAAGACAGTGTGCCAGTTTCTTATGAAGATATTGAGTTGGCAGATTGTTTTTTAATTACGGGTGCAAATCCTGCTTGGTGTCATCCTATTTTGTTTAGAAGGATAGAAAAACACAAAGAAGAAAATCCGAATGTAAAAATTATTGTAATTGATCCCAGAAAAACAGATTCTGCAAATTTTGCAGATTTACACTTACAATTAATACCTGGTACCGATGTAATTTTGCAAAATGCCATTGGTAGATGTTTGTATAAAAGCAAATTAATTGATGATGATTTTATAAAAAACCATACCGAAGGTTTTGACAAATATAAGAAAGTGCTTTTAGCAACAACGCTAAGTACGGCATCAAAAATTTGTGGAGTTCCAGAAAAAGACATCAAAAAAGCTGCAAAAATGATTGGTCTTTCTAAAGGATTTATCAGTATGTGGGCAATGGGTTTAAATCAAAGTGCCATTGGTACAGATAAAAATACATCACTTTTAAATTTATCATTAATTACCGGTCAAGTTGGTAAACCCGGCGCTGGGCCATTTTCTTTAACAGGTCAGCCAAACGCAATGGGCGGTAGAGAAGTTGGCGGAATGGCAAATTTATTAGCTGTTCACAAAGATTTAAATAACGAAGAACATAGAAGAGAAGTAGCAGAATTTTGGGGAGTTGATAAAATATCTCCAAAACCAGGATTGACAGCCACAGAAATGTTTGATGCTTTAGAAAGCGGAAAATTAAAAGCAATTTGGATTGCGTGTACAAATCCGTTGGTGAGTATGCCAAACTCTCATCA
>TARA_R110001606_G_scaffold124735_3_pt1 | contig 28860 bp, 36 predicted proteins | sample TARA_R110001606 | Tara Oceans TARA_R110001606 (sample SAMEA4398315) | marine metagenome | biome: Polar Biome; feature: [SRF] surface water layer (ENVO:00010504); material: water (ENVO:00002006), including particulate matter (ENVO:01000060) such as... | depth 5 m
GTTGGAGGGAAAGCTAAACTGTGCCGACTCTTGGGCACTTTCCGTCGGCCAACGCTGTGAAATCGCCTTACGCCGAGTGTAAAAGCGCACTGCGTCGGGCCCATAGGCGTGCAAATCGCCAAACAATGACTCTTTCCACCCACCAAAGCTATGAAAGGCTACCGGTACGGGTAGCGGCACATTAATGCCTACCATGCCGACCTCAACCTCATCGGTGAAGCGGCGTGCTGCTTCACCAGCGCGGGTAAACAAGCAGGTGCCATTTCCATACTGGTGAGCATTTATGAGTTCAACGGCTTGATCAAAGTCATCCACGCGAACGACACACAAGACGGGGCCAAAAATCTCATCTTGGTAAATACGCATCGCTGAAGTGACGTGGTCAAATAGCGTCGCGCCCATAAAGTAGCCAGGGGCGTTTTCCACTAGCGGATGTTTGCGACCATCGAGTCTTAATACCGCACCGGCTGATTCGCCTTGACCGATATAACCTGCCACCCGATCACGGTGGGCTTGGTTCACCAACGCGCCCATATCCAACCCCGACTCTGTTCCGGGTCCAATATTGAGATGCTTCGCTTTTTCAGCAATCTTGTCTACCAACACATCAGCGGTTTGATTTCCCACACAAACAACCACCGAAATCGCCATGCAGCGTTCACCAGCGCTACCATAAGCGGCACCAATCAAGGTATTAGCCGCATTCTCAAGGTCAGCATCAGGCAGTATGACCGCATGATTTTTCGCCCCACCTAATGCTTGCACGCGCTTACCCAGGCTGGCACCACGCTCGTATATTGCTTTGGCTACCGGCGTAGAACCAACGAACGACAGCGCTTTAACCTTTGGATGTTCGATGAGCGCATCGGCGGCCTCACGGTCTCCTTGTACGACGCTAAACACACCGGCTGGCAGGCCTGCTTCTTTAAGTAGCTCCGCCATTTTGATCGCCACGGAGGGCACTTGCTCTGACGGTTTTAAAATAAAACAGTTGCCACACGCAATCGCTATGGGGAACATCCATAGCGGCACCATCGTGGGAAAGTTGAACGGTGTGATGCCCGCGACAATCCCCACCGGCTGATGGTTTGACCACGTATCAATACCCGGTCCAGCGTTATGGGAATACTCGCCCTTTAATAGCTCAGGAATACCGCATGCGTATTCGACGTTTTCAATGCCACGCTTGAGTTCTCCCATGGCATCTTCCAACACTTTGCCATGTTCTTCGCTAATCAGCTTACACAGCGCCTCAGCATCACGTTCTAACAGCATTTTGAAGCGATACATGACCTGTACGCGTTTGCTAGGCGGCATATCACGCCAAGTGGGATACGCCGTTAGCGCCATGTTGACGGCTGAGTTGACCGTTTGCGTGTCCGCCATTGCCACTTGGCGCACCGTTTTACCAAATGCTGGATCTACCACGGGTAAGTAACGAGCTGCTTCTACGGGGTCCCCTCCTATCCAGTGGGGAACAGTCGTCAGCGATGAATCAATCACGGGATTACACTTCCTTATTTTAGCAGCTCGTCGTTGAAGGGGTAGCGTGAGAGCTTTTCGATACCAGTCTCGGTAATCAATACCTCTTCTTCGAGTTTGACACCATCAGCCGCGCCGACCTCGCCGATATAACTTTCGACCGACACCACCATGCCTGGCTCTAGAACACCGTCTTTGGAGAACCTATCGAAATCCATATGGTGGGCGACCAGCGGCGTTTCACCATGCATCCCCACCCCATGAATGATCGATGGGTAGCGACGGTCGATAAAGCGCTCGGGAATTTTCCAGGCTTTATCGGCAATTTCACGGTAGCTCATGCCCGGCTTAAGCAAGCCCATGTTGTGGTGTACCTGGTCGTACGCCATGCGATATATCTCACGCTGATAGGCCGAAGGTTTGCCTGGCCCAACGTGGAACGTGCGCGAGAAATCTGAGTAGTAACCGTGGCAACCGATGGTATCGGTATCCAGCGCGACCAGCTCGCCAGGGCGAATTTTGCGGTCACTGGCTTCGTTAAACCAAGGGTTTGTACGCGGCCCAGAAGAGAGAAGTCGGGTTTCGATAAACTCGCCCCCGCCTCTGATCACTTCGCCGTATATGATCGCAAACAACTCGTTTTCAGTAATGCCCGGTTTAATCGCGGCTTCGACTTCCGCCACGGCGGCTTCACTGGCGGCCATCGACTGAGCCAAACAAGCAATTTCTTCAGGCGTTTTGATGCGTCGACAGTGCAACGTATCCTGCATGCAATCGTAGACATCAAGCCCCTGTGCTTCCAATGCACGCGCTAGATTAAGTGCGCAACGGTCAAGGCCTACTTTCTTATTACCCCTGCCGTGTTCCTTAACCAGTTCGGCAATCTCCACACCAAAGGGGTCAGACGACATGCCATCGCGTTGATTCACCGCTGACCACACCACCTTAGAGGTGCGCGCCTCATCAATGGTCTCAAGCCAGGTGGAGACGTGCGCGCTGCCGGGATACTCAAATAAAATGATTGGCCCTTCCAGCGGTACATAAACGTATCGCGTGGAGTTACGCAGGAAGTAACCAAACATATTGCGCGACCCTGTCGCGTAGCGCTGGTTATTCGGGTCAAACAGCACCAGTGCCGCATACCCTTCTTCCGCCATCATGGCACGCAGACGCTGAAGCCGACCAGCGCGCAGCTGTTTAGGATCAAAGGCGGTGGGGATACTATCGCCGTTCGCCATCGGCGCCGACGGCACCACTGGAATCTGATCAGGTTCGTTATCGGTAAGATTTTCGCTTTCGACAATACTCATGGTATCTCTCGCCTCAAGGTTGGTTGGAGTCGTGGGGAACACTCCTAGTCTGCTAGGCTATCGCTACGCTGCATGCCGTCTTTAAGGATTTGTTCATGAACTGGCGCCATGCGGCCAAAGATGCGCTGAGCACGTTCCGGCCGACCCACAAAGCCTGGCTCTTTGGCGTAGGCAAAAATGACAGTGTGGCGCTCTTTATCACCCTCAACCGGCGTCACTCGGTGGAGAGAGTAGCGACCAAAGAACACCTGTAAGTCACCCGGTTGAAGATCAAGGGTTTTCAGTTGTGAGCGATCCCCGTCGATGACTCTCTCAACGTCTTCGAAGTTTTCACCTTCAGGGCTACGGATCCCCGGCGCGTACTCGAAACGGCCGCCATCATGAGATTGACGCGTCATCATCGTGACAATGAACTCGTTGGTGTCATAGTGCCAAGGGTGCTGGCAGCCCTCACGCAACACATTTACCACTAAGTCCGCCAACGGGTCGGCGTACTGGTGAATTTTTTCCATTCCCACTACGGCCCCAATAAAGCGTTGAAATTCTGGGTTTTCATACACTTGCCGGATTATAGTGTCACTACCGATACGATCCCCTGCCACAAAACCATTCGTGCGATCGTCAAAGCGATTTTTGGGATGCGTGGCCGGCAATGAAGGGTCTCCTTCACTGTTATACGGGTTCGTCTCCGTTTGGTTGTAATGAGCATCCGGCGACAGCCGCTCTGTTTCCCGCTCAAGACGTGCTAGTGCCTCCTCAGGAACAAAATTTTTAAGCACGACGCAGCCATCCTCACCTAGCTGACAGCGACACTGTGCGATTAACGCACGCCCAGTGTCGCTGTCCAGCGCATCAATGGGATACGTTTTGAGATCGATAAGGCCATCTAATGTATTCGCCGATGGAGCAACCGTAGTCGCTTGCATGAAAAATACTCCTGTCGAATTAACGAATAGTCTGTTGGATAAGGTCACGTTGAATAACGTTTTGGACAGGGTAGTGATGGATAACTCATAATAGAAATGAATAGTTGAGATACGACCCATTTAAAAGGCTCATGAATTATGGATACGGATTTACTTCGCGCCTTTGTCACCGTGGCGGAATGCCAAGGGTTTAGTGCCGCCGGTAAGGTGTTGCATCGAACCCAATCAGCGATGAGCCTGCAAATAAAGCGTCTTGAGGATCAGATGCGGCAGTCACTCTTTGAGCGCACTAGCCGTAGCGTGTTGCTAACGGCCGCCGGAGAGCGTTTGCTGCCCTACGCACGCCACATACTCAAGTTAGAAGATGAAGCCAAAGACTTACTTAAAGGAGGGACACATGGCGAAATTATTCGACTAGGCATCTCTGAAGAACAAGCGGCTACCTACTTGCCAGATCTATTGCCACGCTTTTCGGCCCAGTTTCCCCATATTCAGTTAGAGGTACAGTGCGATATCAGCGACGCGATGGTGAAGCGCTTTCAGGAAGGGCTGCTGGATGTTGTGCTGTCGGTAAGACATAAGCCCACTCAATCAGGGCAACTACTCGGTTGGGAGCCGATGGTGTGGGTGATTGCTGAACATGTCCCGTTGGCTCAATGGCCAATACTTCCATTGGCCTTAAACCCCGAAGGCTGCATTTTTCGTGCGCATGCGTTGTCAGCACTCGGACGTGAGGAAAAACCCTGGGAGCTTCGCTACATTAGCCAATCCCCGACCGGCATTAATGTCCCTGTGCAAAATGGGCTTGCGCTAACCGTTAAGACACCGCGCAGTGTTCCGCCAGGTTGCCGTATCGTGACAGAAGCCGATGGATTACCTGATCTTGGGCATGTGGAAATAGAGCTTCACCAGCGCCCTGGTCATTCCAGTGAAGCCTTTCAAGCATTTTGCCAAGCGCTGGAAGCAGTTGTTACCGACCATAATGGCATTGAATGCCTACATCTAGGCGCGTAGTAAATCTGTTTATATTTCCAAAGCACCCCCCACCGATCAGACCTATTATTTTCATCCAACATTTCCGGGCCATTGTTGTGACACGCTGGGCGAAGTCGGCGCAAGATAGGCTAGTAAGTGCTTATTCAAAATTAATCGCGTGATCAGCTCCATAGCTACCCAACAGCCGGTGCACCTCTGCACAGAGGTGATCAAATGAAAGGTAAGCACTAAGCCATGCGTACTTCATCTGACGCCACAGTATCTCAATCAGATTCAGTTCCGGCGAGTAGGCCGATAGGTAAACCAGATACACACAGTGCGACAGCCACTCGACTATTTTCTGCCTGAAGGCCTGCGAGCGATGCATGCTGGCGTTGTCGAGCACCACAACAGCGAAGGTATCCAGTTTTTCTGTACTACACAAACTGGTCAAACGCTTCAATGACCGTCTCGGTGGTCACTGACCCGGTAGTGGTGCGGTAGATCAATTTCTAGCACGGCTGAGTAACCCCAATACGTTCAGCCTTCGGCTGTGTGAGTAGGCGGTCACCTCGCAAGGTTGCCCGATGGGACTCCACGCATAGGGTACCGACGACGATTGTGAAAAACCCGACTCATCAAAGTAATAGAGCTCATGCTCATCCTGGCCCTCCTGCTGATGAAGTGCCCTGAGGAGGCCTTGGGTGTTTCGGAAATCCGCCTCGTCACGCAGCGCTTTGAGTGAGTGCCGGATACGTTTGAAGCTGAAGTCATTTTTTTCAACGCTTGGCGAAGGGTCACTGTGCTGGTCTTGCCCGTCTCTTCTTTAAAACGAGCCTGCAAAGATCGAATCTGGTGAGACTATTCGGCGACGAGCTCCTGCAGTCGCTGATGATCGCTCTCGTCCAAGACGGGCGTGCGACCACTGCGGGGCTTGTCGATCAATCCATCGAGGCCTGACGCTTCCCATTGTTTGAGTCATCGTGATACGGCGTCGCGGCGGACCTCCAGTATCTGGCTAATTTGGTTGATCATATGGCCTTGATTGCTAAGTGGGATGGCATGTGCATTGCAGTACTAATCGAAATTTTTCTAACGCCGTAAAACCTGGAACTACTCGATCACTTACTCAACCATGGATAGCGATGCCTTTGCTGAAGCAACAGGTCTCTGCATTGGTCTCGCTAATAGACTGCTGATGGCCGGGAATAGGTAACTGGTGCGGTGCTGCAGCGAGCGTTTTTTGTGAGGGCGCTTGTGGGGGCAAAACAAAAAAAGCAAAATACCAAGAAATATATATCGCTAAGCAACTGATTTCATTGGCGTCCCTGGCAGGATCACAACCTACCACCTAAGATATTGATAATTATAATTTTAATTTATTTTAAAAATCTTCCGCATACCTTATCGCATACCATTTGTCAGTTGGTTAGATGTATTTTCCCGATATCCTGATATGAAACTTTCACAATTTTGGAGCATCGCAATGCTGGGCTTGCTGTTCGTCAGCTAGATTTGAATGCACAACTTAAGTGGGTTTTATGCTTCCAGAATTAATAGGCACCAAACAGTTATGCGAGCGCTACGGACGGTCTACACGCACCCTCAACCTCTGGCAGCACGAAAAAGGATTTCCTAAGCCTGTCATGCGTGGCGGTCACGGTTCTGAATCAAAGTGGCGTACAAGTGATATCTATGCATGGGAAGAAAAGCGGGTAGGCTATGCATAACGGCATCAAAATGGTTACAGCCGAAGCACCTTACCATTAGCGCTGCAGCACTAGCTCTATAGGTTTCTTTACGCTCAACACTATGCCCTGATACAGGAGCAAGCATGGCGAACCTACTTACTGCCAAAGATCTAGCTGAAAAGCTATCAATAAGCCAGCGTAAAGCTTATTCACTGAAGAGTGTTATTGGGCATGTCCAAATTGAAGGTAATGTTCGATTCGAAGCTTCAGCTGTTGAGGCATATATAGAGAGCTGCAAACACAGCCCCTTGAAGAAGGGGAAGGATGGATGGGAGTCACAGTCAGGTACCGCGCTACCCGCAACCGCTGGGTTGTCACGGAAACAAGTAAGCGCGGCAGACATCAGTGCTCTTTTGGAGCAGAAAAGGAAAGAGAAGCGGGAGTCTGAGAGTGCAAGAACGTTACGTGTCGACTAGTGAGCTTTGCAAGCGCTACGACCGTAGCCGGGATACGCTGCTTCGATGGCAAAAAGCTAAAGGCTTTCCAAAGCCAGTCATCCAGGGCGGCCATGGTGCCGAATCCCGCTGGCGCGAAAGTGACCTCAAGGCTTGGGAGGATAAGCAGGTATTTGGTTAGCCATATATTATGGGCTCCTGGCTGGATGACTGAGTTTTGTTGCCCTACCCGTTGCGTTTAATGCCCTAGAATTCCAGGAGCTTAAACCGAGCAACCTCTTCATCTCATTCAATCGGCTTGAAACCTAGCCCATTACATTCCGCATTTAAATCGCGGAACTCAAACGCGTACCCGGCTTGGGTACCATTTCCTGCTTTTGGAACAGCTCCGAATTTGCCATGTGTGTTTTGAAAACGCATATGGTAACCGTAAGCAGGGTGGCGTTTGAAACGCGACAAAGACCATCTGGCCAATACGGTGGCTGGGGGTGGTCAGGTTGACCACAACTAGAAGTGATTTAGGATCACCATAAAACAAGTAGCCACTTCCTCCATTTCAAATGGAAGAACCCCAGCGTTAGCCAGGGCTGTTAATGCTGATAAATATAAGCAGTTACGACTGCCTCTTATTGCGCCAACTGGCTAGGTTCTGTGTCGCGTTGGTATTCCGCCTGGGCAAGCTCGTAAGCTCGCACTGGATCAGGCGCTTCTACCGTGATGTGTTTGCCGGTGCCAGGGTCGAACGACAGGAAGCTGTATGACAATCTCACCGCATCCACGTTGTAGAGCATCATCATGCCGATGGAACGGTCAGCCAGGTTGATGAGCGCCTCTAGCGGATGCTTGTCGGTGTCATGTACCTCGCAGGCTTCTAGCATTGGTTTTCGTAGATCGAAGATAAGCATTTATGTTCCTTTTAAGTCGTTTAGCGTTAGCCGAGGCTTGGGTTGGTTGCATTAATAGGTCGCAGCTCTTAAACAATGGCTCTTTTATGCCATCTCCTGCTGGCGGTGCTCCAACCGATCGCCAGTCGAAAGAACTCATATCGTTGCCACCTTCAGCTTGACGTTTTTATTGATCTTTCGTAGTTCAGCTACTTGCTGGCCTTGCTGCTGAGAGGCTTGCTTGCCGATGCCCACTACAGCATCCCGTGTTTGCGCCGTGTTCTGATTGCCCTGCTGCAATAGCTGAGTGATCTGCTGGCCCTGCTGTTGGATTGTGCGCTGCATGTCACGCATGACTTGCGTTACATCCTGCGTATTCAGCGACGGGAAGTCTGGGAGCGGGGGCATCACTGCGCGCACGCCAAGGCTGCCGCCGACATTCGATAGCGGCATGATAGCTTCGGGGCCAGCTTCGCCCATTAGCCCCATCGGGAACGATGTAGGGCGGTCCACTACGCCGTTAGTAAAGGCGCCGCCGGTGGCAAAGGCATTGTCTTTCCAAGCCGAATGCTCGATAGCATCACGCAGGTCATTACCGCGCAGCCCGGTAGACTCCCAGTACGACGCGCCTTCTGCGTCCGCGTCTCTGCCAAATAGCTCATTGTAGGTGTTGTTAATGTAACTGGAAGAGCTGCCACCCTCGCCGCCAGAGTCGCCGCCGCCGCTCGAAACGATGCCTTCGAGTGCATTGGCCAGCTCGCCCGGCAGCGCGGAGAGCAGGTCGCCGATAGTGCTCAGCTCGCCTGACGCGCTAATCTGCTCATCAAGCGAGCGCATCAGCGTGTTGTGAGCGTTCTGCTGTTCGCGCAATGCCCGTTGCTCAATACTCTCGATGCTGCCAAGGCTGTCGACCGATTGCCCAAACTGCTGCTCTAGGTCGCCGATGCCCTGGTTGACGTCGCCGAATATAGATTCATACTGACTAGACGACTGCCCGTAGTAAGCGGCGGCGGCATCTAGGTAGGCGGTAGACGCGCCTTGCAGCTGGCCTGCGGCCTCGGTATCGCCATTCTCAGCGCGCACCTGTAGTTCTGCGAACTGCCGTTGCGCCTCGGCCAACCGCTCAGCCGGGTCGAGAATCGATTGGTTGGAAAGCGCTAGTGAATCAATAAGGCTGCCGAGCTGATCGACGGCGCGCATTTCATTATTAAGCTGCTCACGGCGTGCGCTGGAAAGCTCTTCAATGCTGCTGATTTGGTCGTTATACGCATCGAGTGAATCGCTCACCGCATGGGTTACGTAGCTGTTTAGCGCACCGCTTGTGCTATCAACCGCGCCCGCCGCTGATTGCGCCGCATTACGGATGTTCCATAACGCGCCTTCGAGGGTCAGCCCGCCGTTAGTCACTTGGTTAAACCAGTAAGCGAGGCCATCCGCATCAGCTTCGCGCCCTAGCGCAGACTGATACTGCTGGTTAATCGCCTCTTTAACCGCCTGATTGCTCTCACGCAGTGCAGGGGCCAGCGACATAAGGTCGTAAGCAAGCTGTGCACCGGCCTCGCTATTCAGATCCTGTGCTTCGACCAGCTGGCGTAGGTGCGCAACGCTGGTGATGTTGGCGTCCGTCAGCGAGTTAAGCGCCGTGCGCACATCTTCATGGCTGTGCTGCAGGCGCTCTTCGTTGCTGAATGCGGCTTGATAGTAGGCGTCATTAATCGCGGCAATGTTTTCAATGTTGCCCGCGTATTCCGCTAGAGCGCTTGCTGCCTCGTATGCGCCCGCACCCGCCGCATCAAACTGCAGGTTCAAGCGATCCATGCCGCCCGCGAGCAACGAATGCGCCTGCTGGGCGACCTGCGCTTGCTGAACAACGCTTTCAATGCCGCCTTCAAGCCCCCGCACGAAAGCGCCGAAGTGGCCGCCCAATGCCTCTAGGGCGGCGCGGGGGCGTTCGTTTAGCGCAAACTCGATAATCTCGCCTGCGTTGCGGCTGCTAATCTCCAACCCTTGAACCGCGCTGCGCATCGCATCCAGCTCTGGCGCGCCCTGGGCAAGTGATGCGACAAGGTTGTCAATCTGCGCTGTACCTGCCGCTAACTGTTCAGCCCACTCTTTGCTACCCGTGCCCGCACGCTGCAAGCGCTCTGTGCCATCGTCCATAAAGCCGACCGCCCCCAGCGCCGACTCTGAGTAGAACTGCTCGCTCGTGCTGCCTTGATGCTCGAACGTACCGGGGGTGACGCTGCCTGTGGTGCCGAAGCGACCACTAAAGGGCGTCTCCTCGTGCCCAAAAATGCTGCCGACACCACTACCAAGGAATGAGCCAATAGCCGCCCCGATTGGGCCGCCAAGATATGTTCCCGCAACGGTGCCGATAGTTGCGCCGATCTGCTGCGCTTCGCTCTCGCCGAACACTTGACCGCCAGCCCATCCACCTGCAAAGCCCGTACCGGCAGAAGCCAAGCCGGTCATTCCACCAAAATTGGCAGTTGAACCGCCTAAATAGCTTGTGCCTTGACTAGTAACGCTCATGCCGCTCGTTGCGCTACCAGCGAAACCGCCGCTGTAGGAAGTAGGCGCTCCAGCCCACTGAATGCCGCCAAAACCGTTTTGCACGGCACCCCAGGCATTTTTGACGCTGCCCATAGAGCCAAGGTTGAAGCCGCCTGATTGGCCGCCAGCTTGACCACCACCCATGCCCATCATGCTCTGCATTTGCACAACAATCGGACGGGTGATGGCCATGTGAGCCATTTCAGCCAGCGTTTGCTCAAATGCCCGCTTCATGATGTCAGTAGCATTTAAGCTGCCGTCAATTGCGCCTTGCCATAGGTCGGCAAGGCCATCATCCAACCGACGCAGCCCGTTCAGGCGCAGCTCGTCAAAGGATTTCTCCATTGAGAACGCGGCATCTTGGGTTTTGTCTGCAAGCTCATCAGTATCCCGCTGCGCATCCTGAAAGCTCTCCTGCAGCATGCCCATGGCCTGCATGTATTCCTGCGTATTCATGCGGCCAGAGGCTAGGGCAAGGTTCAGTACGCCCAAGTCCTGCGCATACTGACGGGCCTCACGACGGTTGGGGGTGATGCGGTCTAGGAGGGATTCGTGGGCGTCGGCTAGGTCGGTTACCTCTTTCGCCGAGCCCTTGGCGGCCTCAGCTTGCTTGTCTATTTCAGTGGAAACCCTACCTAACTGAACTATTTCGGGCTCGGTTACTGGCAAGCCGGCTTGTTGAAGCTCTTTTTTGCGGTCGATCAGGGCTGTATATTCACCTCTTAGCTCGCCGAGGGCTGCAATGGTGTCTTGCGCCTGGGGCGAGTCTGCTCCAAACATATCAATGCGCTGTTCAAGCCGCGCCTTGGTATCAAAAAGGGCGTTTAGCTCAGCGTCGATGCCTGCAATGGAGCGTTTAGCCTCTCCGTCGCGGAACGAATCCATAAAGACATTGAAGCCCCGAGCCACGTTGTTAATGCCGTAGCTAATGCCTTCTAGAGACGATTTCATAAGGTCATCGAATTGCGAGACGGCGCGCATTGTTTCTGTACTTAGCTGCTGCCCTAGCTGGCCGAACTCGCCGCGAATATCCTTAAGGCGCTGGATCTCCATCTGGCTAAGTATTGCATTCAGGTCGTCTGCCTCTTGCCCAAGCCGGTCCATCTCGGCGCCGCCATCACGTAACAGCGGGATCAGGGCGGTTGCCTCATCAGCAACGCTTTCCATGTAAAACGTCATTTCTGCTTGGCTGAGGTTCGCCGCCTGCAGGCCGTCATAATACTTTTGCAGCGCCTGGGGACCGGAAAGGTTGCGGAACTCCTCGGCAGTCACGCCAATTTGTGGCGCTATCTGCTCGAAAAAATCTTTCATTTCACCGCCGCCGGTACTCAAGAAGTCGCCAACACGATCATTGGTATCCTTGAGAATGTCGGCTAGCTTGTCTTGCTCCACCCCATAGGCACGCGAGGCGAAGGATAGGCGCTGAAAATCCTCGACGTTGGTGTTAGCCAGGCGTGATAAGTTGTCGATCTCTGCGGCTGATTGTGACGCTGAGCGCGCGATGGCAGTGAAAACCCCAGCCCCGGCACTCAGACCAAGGAACGCACCACTTGCTGCCCTGGCGAACCTCTCTACCCCCGCCAGTCGACGCTCAACCGTAGTCATTGATGTAGAGATGCTTTCACCGGCGCGGTCGGCGCTGTTCAGCCTCCCTTCTAGCCGTCTAAGGCTTCGCTCCGCCTCGCTAGTGCTAATTATAAGTTCAAGCCTTGAGCTGCTTGTCATTGGTAAACCCTCAGTTAGCCCAGCGGGAGCGCCGTAGAGTTGATAGTCCGCTCAATCATGCGCGCATCTCCTGACGTCCATGGCTGGCGCTAAGCATGTAATCGAGCTCAATCAGCTTGGCAGCGGCAATCACGTCACCGCTGTCAGCAGCCTTGCGTAGTATCAGCCAACATTGATCAATAGCGCCTTTACCCGGGCGTCGATTGAGACCCCTCTTACCTTTTACCCTGTCCATCTGAATAACCTCGCAATTAAATTTCACAAATTTACGCTTACAAGCAATATAATAGCTCATATACTGGTTTTATATCAGAGTGTAATTAAATACAGGTGGCAAGCATGGCGTTTAATGTTGATAGGTATGAGCATGAGAAATTCGCTACTGGGAAGTGGGTATCCATAGAGGGCGATAGCCACTTAAAGGTGGCGTACATGCGTAACTGTGAATATCTCGACCAGCAGCGCAGTGTGGAAAAGAAATACCGCTATAAATACGGAGATGAGATGACAGCGGATCAGAGGCTGAGCATGCATTGCGAGGCAATTGCTCTAGGGTTGCTCAAAGATTGGGACAACGTTGGAGTGAACGGCGAGACTCCAGCCTATACGCCGAACCTCGGGACAGAGGCGCTCAAGCAAAACCCAATGCTATTGGATTTTGTACAGATGCAGGCTAATAACTTAGAACGATTTGGTCGTGAGATTAAGGACAGCAAAAGCGCTGCTAATAAGCATGATTAGCTGATACGCTAACTCACTGATTTGGAGTACCAAGGGCCTTATATCATGAAATCAAGGGTAATCTAATGGATATGAACATGGCTTATGACCTGCCCATCCATCCTATGCTTCTGCTGGCCATCATGATCGGGCTTTATTTCTTGCCAATCATTATTGCTGCCATCCGAAACATGCGTCACGCCGTAGCCATCAGCGTCCTAACCCTAGTTGCCGGGTGGACGTTCGTAGGATGGGTAGTTGCTCTAGTTTGGGCTTGCCTCGATAAGCCTGAAGCTAAAAAAGAAGAGTGAAATTTTCATTATCAACCCATGTCTCGAGCGCGAAAGTTAAGGCCGGAATTCCGGCCTTTATTTTTGCATTACCTTAGCCGTCCTTAGCTTCTCATGGGGTTTAAGGGTTATGCCACGTCAGCCTTTAGTGTTATGCGGGCATTCCTGCAACCTTAAGAAAGCGCAGCGCTTGTTACAGCCGCCACCCCTCCTTTCATAATCGCCACCAGAGCATTCTTTAAGCCGTTTCTCGGTTTTAGCAGGTGCTGGCCTAGCGCTGAGTGTAGCGCTGTCTATAACTGCCCTATACGCTCTAATCAATAATGTCAGCCTGACTCATTCCTATCTCAACCAAGCAATGAGGCCTGCCATGCAAGACAATATTCTGAGCGTAGGTGAAGCAGCCAAGATGCTAGGCGTAGACCGCACTACGCTGTGGCGCATGCACGCTAAGTACAAGATGATAGCACCGCCTGCACGGTTCAGTATTGGCCGTACAGGCTACTTGCGGTCATACCTTGAGAACTGGATGCAGGAGCGAATGAATGAAGCCATTGAAGAGCTTAACCAATCCAAGTAATGCTACGGAAATAGCATCACCAACGAGCGCAGCTTTGCGCTCGTTGCAGACGCGCAGTTTAGTACACAGGGTGAATACCAGAGCAGCGCTTAACTCACGCCTGTTGATTTTGACCGGGAACATTGGGAACAGCGGGAACAATGCTGATTGGTAAGGCTTATTTGTGTTCCCGCTGTCCATTTACCACCGGGAACAAGTGGGAACAAACTGGAGAGCGTAATTTTGCGCTGGTTGGTTTCTCGGTTTCAAACCGGAAAACCTTTTCATGCCATGGTGCTGGCGCTGATTAAAGGCCGGGATTTCGGCTTTAAGAGCAGCGACATACTAATTTAGAAGCAGGTTTTCCTTGCAGCCATCAGGGTTGAGGTAAAAGCAAAGCCAGTTACTACAAGACACTTGGCTCAGGGGCATCTATTACCCTTTAGAGCCCTTCAACTTGAGGTGGAATAAATCCATTATCAGACAGGGCTTTTATGACACCTCTAACTAGATAGCTATTATCAAAACCAATCGTATATTGCCGAGCCCCTTCAGCTATAGGCCTAAGCATTCCAGCTTCAACAAGCTTCCGTACTTGGTATGTTCTTTGAGGGGGTTTTGAGCCCTTCATCACAGAAGCAAGGTCGATTGCTTTAACAACTTGTCTTTCAATAGCCAAATTTAGAATATCTTTCTCTTGTGCCGTTATCAGCTCTCTTTCTCGGGCATGCTCTAGCGCTGGCCACAAAATATTCTCTTTCAAAAACGTATAATCTGAAAGTTTATCCAGCTTCTTCAACTCATCTAGAACCCCTTGCAAAACGTATACACACCAGTCATGCAGTGCTTCTGGGGAGCCTGAATCAGCAAGCGATAACATTTCATAATAGCGTTCTCGATCATTGCAAAAAACAGCCGTCGGGTTGAGCACACGACCTGTGACCGTCTTGCCCATCGAAACGTTAAAGCCGTACTTGATCATCAATGCATAAGTTAATAAGCGAACTACTCTCCCATTTCCATTTGTGAATGGATGTACCCACCCAAATCGATGATGGGCTAAAGCTACTTTCATGAGATCGTATTTTTGCTGATCGCTATTATTTATAAAGTTAACTAGCTCTTGCATGTACTCTCCGACCCGAAATGGCTCTGGAGGAAGATGGCTAGACTTTGCTATTCTGACTTGGCCTGTTCTGTAAGCACCAGGAGTTTCATCGCCTTCTCGTTCAAGGCCATCTACTGCAAGTTGATGTAACTCTCTTATAAAATGTTCTGATATGGGATCATTGGGCTCCAACTTTTCCTCAATGTATGACATAGCTCTTTCGATGTTAGCTATCTCGCTCAAGTGATCACTTGAGCGCTGTGTGCCCTCTAAAGTGCTTTCTACATAATCAGCCAGTGTAGTGTGGTTACCTTCAATTCTTGCCGATCCTAAGCTTTCCAGTATATGGAAAATATTTTTAAGCTGAAAAAATGTAGGTGCTGGCGTACTCCCGCCAAGCTGAAGCCTCCTAAGGTACTCAAGCTCAGTCAGTACATCGACAAGAGGTGAGTCGAAGGATGGATTTAGGAGCACTAGGTCATGATGATGAAATGAAGCAGGGTCACTCATTATCTCAAATCCCTTAAAATTTTATCTCAAAAAAATGAACAAAAAATACCAAAAAACATAAGATTAAAGAGGTGATGTAAAAAAATAACTGAAATTACGTTCAACAATATGTTGAATCCACCTGCAAAACAAGTCAAATGACGAGCCACATATTTAGCCTAAACACGTCGTCATGCGTCTGGGCACACTTCTAGCTGCGCACCGATCGTGCGTACCAAACTGCGTACCGATTCGTACTTTTCGCTCGTAACGAAATCCGTACCTACATCTAGTTAACAGTGCTGGCTGTTCACCCTTCGTGTTAACCGGGGTGTTAACTGGACATCTGGTGGATACCGCTATGGATACTAGCAGGTGGATACTGGCGATCTGATGGAAACCTATGTGGAAACCATTACGCGGAAACCAGCATTGATGAGACGGCTGCAGCCCAGAACGCCAAATTGGCGCCCCAATAACTCCCAACAACAGACCATCATGGTTATTGCTTCAATGCATGGGGCTATGCCTTGCGCCAGCTGTTGCGTTTTGTTGCCTGGGTGCTAGGCCGAGAACCCTGCTAATTGAAAAACGTTGATAAATAATCAAAGAACCGCCCACATAGATGCTGTGATAGGTACGCTAAAGTAGCGGTTTCGATGCCAACATTTGTCAACATGTAGTGCGCCAGCTAATGAACGCAACACGGCATCTGGTGACTGGCGGCCAGAGGTATCCAACCGTGTCTTTTCGCTACCAGCAGTAGTCTTATAAATTAATCTTTTCGCAGCTTAGGTGTATCTCTTTCCCAGTTTCCCAGTAATTCATCTAACTCTTTACTCGCTTGAATTGCTGTTCTCTGGAGGCCTGGACAGCTAGAACTGCCCTTTTATGTGGTGACGCACACCTCTCTCCTGATTCTGTAAGCTCATCGCGGCGCGGCCATCTGCTTCAAGAGCTGCGCTGTCAAGCTTCCCAATATATAGAATGCTACCCATTGTCACGCGCCGGCCTTTTCCTTCACCGGTCGCGTTAATCCTTCCTTCGTGCACCATCTGCCTGACAGTCTAGTGCGAAACGCTTAGTAGTTCAGCGGCTTCATGATATGTCACAAGCACTTTCATTTTGCTCTCCTGGAATAAAATAAACGCCTCGCGGGTGGGTGTCAGAAAACACTTGGAAATAGGATGGACTAAGCACTAACATGAACTAAATTCATGTTAACGGCGTAGAGCATGCTTGATTTTAAATTAGAGTGGCGACCAATGACCGAAGCGCCTAGCGATGACGGCGATGACTATCTGCTACTCAACCCTTGTGATGGGTACCATGTAGTCATAGCCTATGATGGGGAATTCTATCCGTTCGCCAGCGATGACCCCTGCCGCAAAGATTACTTTCTATGCTGGGCTAAGCTACCAGAGCTTGATTCTAGCGCCTGGCCCAAGGTGGCGGTTTAGGTGCTCATCATCAGGTGCGTACCGACCTGGGAGGTATTGAAACTTGAGGACATTGGCAGGGGCGGTAAGCTTCCCCATCTCAATAATCATATCTTCTGCTTTAGAAATCCTTACTGATACTTGCTGTATATGCTTGCGCCACTTATCAAGCGATGCGTCGCTCATATCATTAATAGCAGCATCCGTTAAAGCCATGAGGTCGCCTAGGGGCATCTGAAGGCCCACAACAAGCTCTTCATGGAAGTCATAGTTGATCGCAGATAGACCTTCTAAGCGTATCTTTAGATCGGAAACGGTAGGCTTTTCACGATTCAGCCATTTTGAAAAACCCAACTGAACATTTAGCTCCTTATGCAGGGCGCGGGCATCTTCAAGCTTTAGCCTTTCCTCGTTATCGATATAATTCACTCGCCGCTTTGATAGTTTTTTTGCTTCTGACCAAGAGGATGGATATTCACGCATAAGCTGTTTTTTTCTTTTCTGGATAGGCTTTGCGCGCTCAATCACCGAGTCTAGTAGGGCGCGACTCTGTGTAATATCTTCCCTAAATTCAGATATAGCTAAGCGGTTTTTGATCCTGCGCTGCTCTGCTTTAAAGCGATTCCGCTCATAGTCAAAGTCAGCGCCTAGGTGTTTCTTGCCACACCTATTCCCTATATTTGTTTCCAAGCCATCACTGGTAAGAACCAAAAAACCTCTTCCATGCTGTGTCCGGCAAGAGCTAATACCGCAGGCTATTTGCTTATCTTCAGGGAACTGATAGGCCTGCAATATAAGCTTCAGCTTACGACCACTTTGAGAGGAAAAATCGACTTCCTCTTGGAATTTAGAACGGCTATAAAGATCTTCTGGGCTCTCGATTCTTATCTGTTCCTGCATCTTCGCTCCCATTTCTACCCCGCCCTAGGCGTCCTCAGCCACGTAAAAGCTATCACCAGTGACAGGCTTCGCGTAGCGGTTCAATTTGCTCCCGCAAACTATGCGCAGGAAAAGTCACTGTTATTGGGCCCTGGTTATATGGCGTCGCTCTAACGGTAATTTGATCATGGTCAAACATTCGCTTTATTACAGGAATTGATAACCCGCCAGACCATAGGCCGAGCATCTGGTTGTCGGTTGATTCTCTTAAGCTTCGCGTAAAAGCCTGTTCAGAGTCGAGCCTAAAAGTCACATCGCCATAGCTCTGAATATCAGCCATATGGTTATCATTCATATTCAGTATCAAAGAGGTCGTATTTTCCATACAGCGCAATGTGAGAGTCGCGTGTCTACTTGGCTTGCCGAGCCAGTGCGAAATGCGCTCTCTAGATCGGACGGTTAGCCACACGTTCCTACTATCGTCGATCGCGGAAGTCCGTTCGGTAACCTGCCACGAACGAAGCGGTGCACGAGCCACAGGCTGCTTGGGCTCCTCCTCTAAGGGATCTTCCTCTTCCACCTCATCTACAGTAGCTTCCGACTTAGGAGCGCTCTCAGCGCTAGCTGAGGCCGAAGATGCACCTCCATCCTCACCTGCATCTGGATCATCGGCCAGCCACCCAATAATAAAAATACCTGCCACCAAGGCCGCTATAAACTTCCAGCTCCCCATTGCTGTCTCCCTACTAATTATGCGCCGCTTATTTTGCCGACTTTTCGTTAGCGATGGTGCAGATGAAGCTTCCCTCCCCGCTTCGCCTTTTTCGTCTCTGTTTGAATTGCACAAAAAACATGATTCAAGTAATACTTTGTCTTAAACTTACCATAGCCGCCCCACATGACACCACATACCGCCCGACACTAAACAGTCCCAACCTATAGCCAGAGTCTCTTGCTACAGCTGTTTTCTGCTTCGGGGATTGATCGCCCTTGCGCACGTTACTGCTCCGAAAACCTATTTTTATCGCGCGTAATGACAGGAAGAAAATCTTCTCCTGCTCATCAGTAAACACTCTCTCAACCTCTACATTTATCAGCCCTTCATGGGGTTTAGATCAGCCTATCTTAATTCCTACCCTTTTTAGGTGCCTATTCATGACCTCTCTCATCTGGGGATCTTTAGCAGGATCGTAAGGCTCTTCTGGCAGCTCAGGCACTGGCTTCTTTGCCCTTTGCCCTGACTGGGGGCCAGTGGACATTCCGCCATGAAGCTTGCACCGCCCGCTATCCCATAAATCACGACGTTTACAGGGCGTGCCCGCTCGCGTCTTTGCCCCGCAGCGCAGGTCTTGAAAAGCCGGGTCGATTTCTGGCCGTCTGCCTTCTCTTTGCGCCTTGCTCCACGCTTTATAGCGCCTTCTTAGCTCTGCTTGCTCGTCCATCACGTCACCTAATAAAAGGGAGCCTCTTTAAGGCCCCCTGAAATCATCAACGCCCCTTTTTAGGGACTGTAAAAATCATCAATGTTTACACCGCGCCAGCTCTCGCTCGATAGCCTGGCGCACAAACTCGGCTCGGTTTCGGTGCTGGTGGTGCTGGTGCCTTTCCATCAAATCGTCGATCCGCTTCACCGTCTCCTGCTCTACGCTGACGATTAGCCGCACCGGCTGTGTGAATAGACGAGGATTCTTGCTCATGATCGTTCTCCACCGGTGGGTCAGTGCAGGATATGAATCGGCTTGGTTTGAAGCCGACCCTCCATGCCCTTCTCTTTAGCCAGCGCCAGCAGCTCTTCCTCGCTCGCCCCTAGTGCCTTGGCGAGGTTGTCCAGGCGGTATACCGCGTTGCCGTCATCATCCACTGCCGTTGCTTTGAGATCGGGAAAGAATGTCTCCATGCCTTCCTGTAGCGTTTCGAGGATAGGCCCACGCAGGAACATAGGGTGCCGATCGTCATAAGCACGATAAATCATTTCATCCGTGTCACCGTGCTCTACGCCACTAAAGAATGCCTGCCTTGCTTTCTGCTCCACGCTCGCCAGTAGCAATATCATGGAGTGCCGCATCGGCTGGCGCAGGTGCTTGGGCTTAACGCTGGCCTCATGCGCTGCCCATGCTTGCCCGGGTGTGAGGTGATCCAGACCAGTGCCTCTTTCAGCGGCTTGTTTAATCGTGTCGTGGTTAATCATAGTGTTCTCCTATGCCGCTGGCGGTGGGGTGTCAGTATCAATCAGCACGTTCACTATTCCCTGCAAGCGAGCCAGGCGAATGCGTATAAGCCCTGCCAGCGTTCCAGCAGGGAGTGCATCGTTTATCGCTTCCAGAGTTGCAGCGCAGGCCAGCAAGGCGTCGTCATCAGGCGATGATTGCAGCGTATTTCGTACCGCCTCAGCGCTGTGGCTGGCGCTTTGATCGATTGAGCGCAGGCTGGATGCTAGACGCGTGGCTTCCTGAATGGCGTTATCCAGCATAACGACCTCCTGCTAGCTCCCGGTTGGCAGCACGGCGGCCCGCGTTATCCCTCTTATGGCTGACAGGCTCCTGTTCGGCAGCGTGTTGCCACGTGGTGATATACTGCTGGGCGATCTGTAGGGCTTGCTGAGGTGTCCGGCTGTTTGCCACATTGCTGATCAGTCGCTCATCCTCCGGCAGTACGGCGCAGTGCTCACGGACAAGCCGCAACCAGCGTGGCGCATGCTCAACGACAGGGGCGCTTACAGGCGCTTCTAAGGCTGGCGCATGAGGTAGGTTAGGCCAAACCGCTTTAGCGGCTGATAGCGCCTTGGGATCTTTCAACAAGCGACGGCATTGCTTAAGGGCTGTGTAGGTATCGGGCGCTACTTCAAAGGCGTCATCCAACACCACCGCCAGTTCAGCAGCCGATTGCCAGGTGAGGATCGCCATCACCTCACGCACCTCAGTTTCGATAGGCTCCAGCGGCCTACCAACGGCATACAGATTGCCAATGATGGTGTTTATGTCGTGGGCAGTGGCCTGTGTTGATTCCTCTTGCACCGTCTCTTGTTTCACCGCGTCACTAGTATTGGCGCGGGAACAGTGGGAACGGTGGGAACCCCTTTGTTCTTCAAGGTTTTTTTCTGTTCCCACAGCTTGCTCATCTGCGGGAACAGCGGGAACACTCGCCGCTAAGCGTCGTTGCCGTAGAAGATCGCGATAACTCATTGGTCGCCCTCCTTTGGCAAGACGGCATAAAGGCGTTGAAGTCCGTTAGGTGTGCGCTTGTTAAGTGCGAACCTTCCCGACTCCTTTTCATAGAGCCAACCAACCTTATCCAATACGCTGGCTATCATTTTGGGGTCATATCCGCTGGCCGCTTCTTCCAGTGCTGATCGATGGAAGTAAAAGACTCGCCCTTCTGCCATGTCTGCCCAATAGCCAGCGCGGTCCCTGACTCCGGGCTTGTTCTCGCCACTTGGTGCGCCCATCTCGCTAAACCGGCTATCACCGTGGCGCTGAATGAAGTTCGCGATGCCATCCATAATGGCTTGCTCTTCTGGTGGCAGGCTCCCCCTTTCGGATTGCCATAACTGGAAGCACGTACCAATAGCCTCGATAGACGAGCCTGGCGCCCATCCTGTTAACCCTGCATCTGTCGCCAACTCTCCCGCCATGGCAAGTAGTCCAAAGGCACCGGCTGCACGGCTGGAAACGCCATCCTTCGCACCGGTAAAGGCGGGATCTTCCATGGTGTCGCGGTAGAGGGCAGGTAAGTCAGATTGCTTTATCAAGTGCTGGATAAAGGCACTGCCTGCATGCCCGTAATGCTCCGCCGTTGCCGTCTTGATAGCGTTAGCAAAATCACTAGGGGTCATGCCTTGGGTATCGTCGAACGCGCCATAGCGGCGACTGGTGGCGGGTATATCCAGCAAGCGGGCATCTTGCCCGGCCTTGGCCTTCTTGCCAGCTTCGCTCATATGGGAGGCCAGACTACGCTCGCCACTCGAAAGCAGCATCAGGCGCCAGCGCTGAGCCTCACGAATACCACCGGTTCTAGCCGCCCGCTGCTTGCCCACGCCGTTAGCCACCAGATAAACCATGTTGCCTGCTTCATACGGGCTTGCCTGGCTGATCTCATCCAGCACCATGCAGGTATCGTTCTGAGACGCTGCCAGGGCCTCGATACCATTGCCGGTGCCAGACCACTGGCGCATAAATTGAGGGCTTCCCCAGACGCTACTCGCCATTTGCAAGCAGGTGGTCTTGCCCTTGCTGGAGCCTCCGCGCAAGTTGAAACCCAGCCCACCGGACGGCTGCTGCTTGGCGGGCCAAATAAGAGGACCTGCAAGCGCAACGCATATACCCAACATCAAGATAGGGTTATTCATTGCTCGCCCAGCAACGTGCTGCTTCCAGCCTTCAGGGGTGCCGCGGGCATCGAAGTAGCTGGATCGTGAAGAATCAGCGCTAAAGCAGTAGTCCTGATTGCCAATGGTGCGCTCAGGCAGAACAAAAGCACGCGAGTTGTCGTGCCAGCCAGTCGTAGTAGCCGCCACCAATCGTGCCTCAGGCTGGCTTTCCATGATGTAGTCAGCAAGCCGATTGCGATGCTTGAGGCTGTGGGTATGCCCCATATCCAGCAGCTCACGCCTCAGCTCCGCCCCACCTTCGCTAAGCAGGCGCATAGGCAAAACGCGACGACACCATTTACCCTCCGTGTTCATGAAACGAACCTGCCGACCAAAGTTACCACCATGCTCATCGCGGCTAATGGCGATTACTTCAATAGGTCCAGCAATGTATATGTCATCGTTGGCCGCGCCGTCCTGACCATGCCGAATACCGTGCCACCACAGCCCCGGGGGTAGGCGTTTCGACCCGATATAAAACCAATCAGCATGGCTTGTGAAGCTAGGACGCTTAATACTGCCGTCTAATGGTTCGCTCTCTCCAGGTGACGCTTCTTTGCCTAAAGGAGCCTCGACATCAAGCGATGCTAACTCCTTCGCGCTCACTGACTCCTGCTTGCTCTGATCAATAGCGTCTTGGCTGTCTGTTCCCGGCGTTCCCGCACTGTTCTCGCTAGTGGGAACGCCGGTATCATTTCCTAAGCTACTGTTTTTAGGTTTTTTATAACCTCCTGTTCCCGCTGTTCCCACTGTTCCCGCCGCTTTTGTAGTCAGGCGGCTTTGATCTTCTTCTAGTGAGGTATCAAACAGCTCATGATTATCAGTGTGGTTCCAGCTCATGCGGCCCCCTTGCGGCATAGGGCCACGTCGGCAAAGTCGGTGCATAACTCGCAGCGGCCGCAAAAGGTAGGCGTGAGCAGTTTGCCCCCGATAGCCAGCGAGGCTATACGCGCTTTGTTCATGCCGGGATTACCCTCGGTGAAACGATCATCATCCGCTGCTATCGTGAGCGTCACGTCTTCGGGTAATCGCTGGCGCAAGCGTCGAGCAACCGGCTCTAGGTTGGCGGCATTACGCGCAATCACTACAGGGCAGCCAGTAGACGCATAGAGCGCAGCACCCGTTGCCCAGCCTTCAGCCACTAGTACCCTTTCTGCGCCAGCAATACGCCCAACCAGACTAGCGGCACCCTTCACACGGCCACCCGGCAGTGGGCGCTTAGCTCCATCCGGAAAGATGCGCTCAAGGTTAATCAGTTCACCGTCCACAAACAGTGGGACCAGCAGAGCGTTCCCGCGCTGGCGCAACCCATAGGGTCGAAGCTGCTTTTTAACTAGATATGGGTGCAAAGGATCGGCAGGTTTGGCGGACGCCCACCATTGGTGGGCCTGTCTAGCTGTCTCGGCCTGTTTGGCAAGGCGCTCAGCTTCCCATTTGTCACGCTGGCGCTGAGCCTCCATGCGCGCCTGTTGGCGCTTCTCTGAGCGAGTAATGTCATCATCGTCACTATCGACTAGCACAACAAGGCGCTGAGTCTCGCGCCAATCACCGACTACAGCCGTAGAATCGCCCAACAGGCCAATATAACCACTCTGACTGCTGGCGCCTTCTGGTGTGAATCGCCGCCATTGTCCTTTGCCGGTGTAGCGGGAGGCGCCATACAACTCGCGTGCAGCCTGCTCGGCGGCCGCCTCTATGCTAAAGTGGCTCGGCATCTCGATAATGCTTTCGTACTCCGCCTGGCTTCGGTTGGGCGTTTTTATTGTGTTGTACATAGCCCCTCCTCACTCAACCAAGCGGCGCGTTCATCCAATACTTCAGCGGTTAGGCGCAAGGTTTCAATTAGCGCTTCGCGGCGTATGCCGTCGATGGTCGGATCTATTAGAAGCTCGGCCACGCCATCAAGAATGGTTGCGCACCGGGTCATGTGCCGCGCATCACCGCTTAACGCAGCGCGAGCAAGGTAGTTTTGATCGGTAGGAGTCATGGCTGCTTACCCCCTTTCGCCTCAGAGGTTTTGTAGGCGTGCTTAGCTAGCTCGGTGACAATATGAAGCTGAGTCTCAACGTTCCACAAAACACCAGCCAATATGCCTGGATTGAAGTCTGTTCCTTCCCCATTGGCGGCTTCGCAGAGAGCGATCTCTACCATCTTCACGGCGTCTTTGGCCTTTTCGAGCGCTGCATCAATGTCGTCAATCAGAACGCCGTGGGGAGCCTCAGGAGATAGTTTGAAATGCTCCATGCTCATTGCACGCCCTCCTGGCTAAGCTGGGCGTCCAGCACCTCAGCTTGATCCTCAAAATCCAACCTAGCGTTCATCGCTACAGCTCCGGCTAGTCTGGCCAGACTTCTGGCATGATCTGGATGACCGGTTCGTGAGCCATCTGTACTGCCTTCGAGGAGTGTGGAGATAGCAAAGGAAAGAGCTTCCAAATGCTCCAGGTGCTCACAGGTAAGCTGTAAGTTGTCGTAGTGGTCGTTTATGCGAAGGGAGCTCATGACCGCACCTCCTGGCCAACAACAGCGGCTTCCAGGCGGCAAGCTTTCTCAATATGGTGGTTGTAACGCTTAAGACGGGCGCTGGCGCTGGCATTAGCAAACAAGGCAGCTTTAGCCATTGCTCGATGGGCAGCAGCACGTTTAGAAGGGATTAGGGTAAGGAATAGGCGTGACTTAGCCATGGGTCTGACTCCGCGTATTGAAGATGGAGCCGTCAACCACTGTCGCCAAACAGATTGGAGGACGGACTGAGCAGGGTTGGCGAACCGGCATACACGGAAACCGGCAGACACGAAGGTCTCCCCACACAGCCCGTCCATAACATACCGTATGGACGCAAAAAAAGCGCCTATTCGGTATCGGAGGGCGCCTGTGCGCCGCGTATAATACAGGTCGCCAAACCTGGCTGACGATTTTGCGCCAGCAAGATCAGCATAGCGGTTAGGCATTAGAATGGTCAACATCAAACACCACCCTTAGTACTATTGGCACCAGTAGGCAGGTAGTAGAGCGCTACACGACTATGCTTGCGGCCCCATGGGTCAATCACATCCTGGAGGTGGGTTCGTATATCGTGGCCTTTCTCACGCAGCTCACAGATACGGGCGCCGGGGCGAAGGATGTTCTCGTCTAGTATTAGCTCAAGGGTGGTAACCGGACCACGCTTTAAACGGGCCAGAATGCGTACGCGTTGGCTAGCGGAGTCAGTAGCATTGATAGTCACGCAGCACCGCCTTGCAGCTTGGGTAGTAGCTGCTCCTGTGCGTAGCGTGTCAGCTCTTGCTTGCGCTGCTGATAATTTAGGCCGCGTCCTAATAGGAAGGTGTCGCGCTGCTCGATAAGCGCCAGCAGGCGAAGCTCGGCAGGGCTTAGGCTGTCACGATCTACGCCCTTGGCTTGGCCAAAGACAGCGATGTTGATCAACCGAGCTTCATTGATGAAGTGATGGCGGGCGGCTGGCTTACCTTGGGCTTCGCGGGTGAGCTGAAGAGCATCGCACATGCCGCGGTATCCGATAGCGGCTGAGTCGCGTAGCTGCTTCCAGTCTTCAGCGCCGCCATGAATTAATCGATCAATCTGCTCGTCACACCAGATTTCAAAGTCAATTGATAGCCAACGGGCGAACGGTACGGCTAGCTTCGGATGCAACCAAGTACCACCGCCACGATCCATTCGTGCACGACTTGTTTTTACATATGTGATTTTCCCATATCTACGCTCAAGACCAAGCAAGTAAGCCTTAGTCTCGGGTAGCCGTAGCCACTGCGCAGGCTCTTTACCAAAGCGTTTTGCTGCCTCAGTAGCATTGATCCAGCCAGCAGAGTTAAAGCTATAAGCTTGACCTTCGTACTGCAGAGGGAGGACATTGGTAGCAGACATTTAAGCCACCTCCCCATCATTGCGGTAATCAGCAATAAGACGCGCGGAATACTCGTAGATTTCAGCCAAAACAAACCTTAGCGGCGCGTTCTTGCTGGTGCCTTGTTGAATAGGCTTGGGAAAACGAGCGTCCTCTTTACGGGCACGATCAAAAGAAGTGGAAGGCATCCCCAGGATGGCGCATGCCTGCCGCTTATCTATCTGAACAAACTGAGGGTCAAAGTTGTCGAGCGGGATTTTGCCTTTGGCTTTTTCGCGATTAGTTTGCATCAGGCAACTCCTTCTTGCAGGCGGCTAGCCTCAATGCGCTGCTCAATCCAAGTTTCAACCTCATTTTCTAACCACGCTACGGCGCGACCATTTGGGTTAAGCTGAATTGGGCGAGGGAATTCACCGTTTTCAATCAGTCGATAAAGCGAGCTATCGCTTAGCGTGGTACGTTTGCGTACTTCAGGACGTTTGAGAAGAATAGCCATATCATTAGCACTCATGGTTGCTTATGGGACATGGCTAATGGTGAAAGGAGGTCTTATAGAAGTAATTGTCAATTTTCGTCGTTTTTTGACAATTTTTAAGATTGTCTTTTCAAAATCTCCCGAAATTCTGGATCAGAGTCATAAAGTTCTCGCAAGGATTTTTCAAAATCCTCAGGTGTAATACTTAATTGCTCAACGAAAGGCTGCCTTATTTCATCTAAAGTTAAACCGAGCTCACCTAAAGCCTTGCTTGTTTCATTCATGAACTCATCTAAAGACACACCATGCCTATCAAAAAGTTCTGATAGCTTCTTTTTTCTTCTCTCATCATCCAAGATAGGGTCAGAAGCTATAGCGACCATTTCCTCTTTAATATCAGCCGCATACTCTAATAGACCAAGGTTATTTAAAACCTTAGAATCAATATTTTCAAAAGAATCTTGTGAAAGATTCAAGTCATCAAAAGCATTCTTTAAAATTCTTTCAGCTTCACTTTCATCAAGGAGCATATGGCCGCTAACTTTAGAATATATTTCACGACACTCTTTAAACTCTTTCGAATAATAAAATCTTTTTACTACTGATGAAGACATCCCATACGGCTTACCGGAAATTTCGAACAAATTTTCGTCAACAGGATATTTTTTAGGATCAGCCAGATGAAGATTTACAGCATCCCATGCAGCCTTAGTACGATCAGTTATTTTTCTATCTATATTCCGTTTAGGTGTTAGTTGAAGCCCTTCATTTTCACCAATAAATTGACCTTCTTTATCAGACCAAGCAGAAATCACTTTATACAAAACTTGCATATGAGCCCTTTCTAAAGGCCAATACATCCCCTCTCCCCAGTCATAAATTGCTCTTAATGCACTCATTAACCCAATTAAAGAAGGAGAGGCACCCTCGGGCAATCTCTCGCAAAGCCTTGAGCCATCTGGGTATTGGCCCGAGTAAAGGGTTAACATATCAATTCTCATACTATGAGCTGCTTCAATACATTCAAATAACTCAGAAGCATCGTGGGATGTTTTCGACTCGGCATACATCAATATAACTCTTGCCGCATCTTCTACAAAGCACTCTCGGGGATGGCCAACTTGAGATGTTGTTTCATCGCTATTCATATATTCTGTTAATCTATCAATCACAGAATTCAAATCATTGGTAATAGCAGTAAGGTTGTCATCCATATTAATTACGCCTCCTTCTGAATTGAAAGAATGTTATTTGCAGCACCAATCATCCCATATATTTCATCTGCCCACGTTTGCACCATGGCTCGCCGCGGTTCCAAATATAGGGCCTTGTTATAGGTGCTACGAATATTGCCTGTTACATGAGCTAACTGCGCCTCTATGTGATCAGCGTTATAGCCACGTTCATTCAATGCAGTGGAAAGAATATGGCGAAAACCATGCCCGGTTTGGCGACCGGCATAACCGATATGCTCCAGCGCCTTACTCACGGCCATATTGCTCATGGGTTTACGTGGATCGTTGCGATTGGGGAAGACCAGACTGAATGAACCACTACGCTGATACTGATCTCTGAGTAATGCCACGCTTTGAGGAGCTAGAGGCATTAAAATAGCTCGCCGCTTCTTAGTCCGCTCTGCTGGCAGATCCCATAGCCCGTTTTCAAGATCAAACTCTGACCATGCTGCTTGTCGCAACTCTCCAGGCCGACAGCCATTCAGCGCCAGCAGGAGCATAACAACTCTGACTTGGGGGCTGCGTGGATACTGGTCAATAGCACGCATGAGTGCAGGCACTTCTTGCTGCGTGACGTGAGCGTAGTTACTCCCCTTCCCTGATTCGATGAAACGTTCAACACCTCGTACAGGGTTGGAAGATACCCGCCCAGCAAAAGCCGCCATATCAAACGCCTCGGCTAGAGCGCGCCTGATTTTGGCACTAGTAGCGTGAATCCCCAACGCTTCCAACTTGCGGAAGAACTCAAGAATGTATGCGGGCTGTATGCGAGAGATGGGCTCATGCCCCATGGCAGGAATCAAGTGGCGTTGTATAGAGAGCCACACCTTGCGCAAAGAGTTTGCATCAACGCTCTTGGCCTTCATGCCGTGCCACTCATCCATAAGTGCAGCCACTGTTTCACGGCTGGCAGTTTGAGCTTGCTGCTCCTGAGCCTTCTTATGCTGGCGCGGCGTAGTTCCCTTGGCTATTAGCTCCTTAGTATCAGTAGCGCGCTGACGGGCTTCTTTGGGCTTAACGTCGGGATAGCTACCCAGCCCCAGCCAACTGTACTTACCATCAGGCTTGCGATAGCGCAGTTCCCAGCTTTTAGTTGCATCCGCTCTGACATACAGATACAGGCCAGCGCCATCACTAACACGGTACGCCTTATCTTCAGGCTCCAGTGCAGCTACCACCCTTTCGGCCATCGGTTTGCTGCGTATATCGGAACGTTTCATGTCCGCCTCGATGTATGCGAAGAAAGTTATTACCTAGCAGCATACACCCTCGCATACATAAAAGCATGGTGTAAGAGGGGTTAACGTGGAGTGGCTATGGGCAAGAAAAAAGCTTAACACGGCATGGTTGCTGGTTTTATGGGGTTAAGTGGGGAGACTAGAAGAAGTGATATGGCGTCCCTGGCAGGAGTCGAACCTGCGACCTGCCGCTTAGGAGG
>TARA_R110001606_G_scaffold177456_2_pt1 | contig 28750 bp, 24 predicted proteins | sample TARA_R110001606 | Tara Oceans TARA_R110001606 (sample SAMEA4398315) | marine metagenome | biome: Polar Biome; feature: [SRF] surface water layer (ENVO:00010504); material: water (ENVO:00002006), including particulate matter (ENVO:01000060) such as... | depth 5 m
TCCCGTCACATACTTGCCTGTGAACACGGAACATTCCCAACCCTCTATGCTGTCATTTACATCGCTGACGCAAGTCACCAGATCCTCAAGGTCCTGATACAGGAGCCAGTCCGCCCCGATCAGGGTACCGATTTCCTCAACGGTTCTGTCGTGAGCGATCAATTCGCTGGCCGATGGCATATCGATCCCGTAAACATTGGGGTAGCGTACCGGGGGCGCAGCCGATGCAAAGTAGACTTTTCTGGCTCCCGCGTCTCTGGCCATCTGCACAATTTCCTTGCAGGTGGTGCCGCGGACAATGGAATCGTCCACCAGCATGACGTTTTTACCTTTGAACTCCAGATCAATCGGGTTGAGTTTCTGGCGCACCGACTTTTTACGCATTGTCTGGCCAGGCATGATGAAGGTCCGGCCTATATAGCGGTTTTTGATAAAACCTTCGCGGAATTTCACCCCCAGCCGATGCGCCATCTGCATGGCCGATGTCCGGCTGGTATCAGGAATAGGCATAACCACATCAATATCGTGATCCGGGCATTCCCGCAGAATCTTGTCTGCCAGTGTTTCCCCCATACGCAGCCTTGCCTTGTAAACGGAGACGCCATCTATAATGGAGTCCGGCCGGGCAAAATAGACATGCTCGAAAATGCAGGGGTACAGATGAGGGTCTTTAGCGCACTGTTGGGAATTCAGGGTTCCATCGGTTTCGATATAAACGGCCTCTCCCGGGGCTATATCCCTCACCAGGGTGTAACCGGCAGCACTCAGAGCAACGCTCTCTGATGCGATCATATATTCCTTGCGGCCACTCTCGGCGGTACGCTCGCCGTAACAGATCGGGCGAATTCCATTAGGATCACGGAAGCCAACGATACCGTAGCCGGTAATCATGGCAATTACCGCATAAGCGCCCCGGCAACGCTGATGAACCGCACTGACTGCCGAGAAAACATCGTCTTTGGTCGGGTCAAGCTTGCGTAGCTTTTGCAATTCGTGTGCAAAAACGTTCAGCAGCACTTCTGAATCCGAGTTGGTATTGATGTGGCGAAGATCTGTACGAAACAGGTCCTGGCTTAGTTCGTCGGCATTGGTCAGGTTACCGTTGTGGGCCAAGGTAATGCCGTACGGGCTGTTCACATAGAAAGGTTGCGACTCCGAAGAACTGGAACTGCCTGCGGTCGGATAGCGCACGTGACCTATCCCGACGTTGCCGACCAACCGCTGCATGTGGCGGGTGTGAAAAACGTCACGAACCAGTCCGTTATCCTTGCGCAGGAAAAAGCGCTCATCCTGGAAGGTAACAATACCCGCTGCATCCTGGCCCCGGTGCTGAAGTACGGTCAGCGCATCATAGAGCGACTGATTAACGTGAGAAGTACTGACGATGCCGACAATGCCACACATGGATAAGGTAATCTCCGAGTGTTGATTCTGAATGTTAGCTGGATGCGGACGTGGGTTCCACGGCCTTCTGGGATTCCGGCTCCAGGAAACGGGCGAACTCATCGCCAAACGTTCGTCTGGACCAATCTTCAACCACCCCAAGGCGGTCTATCATGACCGAGGTTCTCCACCAGGTGTCCTGAGCCAGGGGTGTATAACGGATAAAGGCGATCGCGACGATAACAACGACAAGCCCTCTTAGCAGACCGAACCCCATGCCCAGTACCCGATCTGTAGCAGAGAGCCCGGTTGCACGAACCAGATGTCCGATCATGTTATTGATGATGGCACCGACTATAAGCGTACCGAAGAAAAGAATGGCAAACGCTGCAATAAGGCGCACAAGCGGCGTTTCAACTGTACTCTCCAACAAGGCTTGCATCTGGGGATGAAACGTTCGCGCAAGTATGAACGCAGCCACCCACGTGACAAGAGACAGCGCTTCTTTTACAAAGCCCCGTTTAAGACTGATAAGAGTAGAAATTGTAATCAGGGCGATGATGACCCAGTCAATCCAGATCAGCGCTTCCATGGAAATCCCGGTGGAGAAAAGGAAGCGCGAATTCTATCAGGAAACGCCGGCTCGCCAAACCGCAAGAACGATATAAAGCGGGTGGAAAGGGTTATTTATCGCCGGAGGTGACCAGACTGTTCAGGCTGAAAGCCTCGTCCAGTGCTTGCTTTGCAGACTCAGCCTCGGATTTTTCAGCAAAAGGTCCACTGAACACCCGTGTCAGGGTGACATCACCCCGGACAACTTCCTGAAGATGAGAGTTATAACCCTTGTCGCGTACCTTGTCCCGAAGGCGGCGAGCGTTATCGCCATTGCCAAAACTGCCTAGCTGAACAACCCAGGCGCCTTCAAGAGAACGCGTAAACTCTGCACTCGTTTGCTCTGCCTCAACCTCAGCAGGAGTGCCCGTCTTTACAATCGTGTCTGGTTGTTCCTGTGCGCCTGCAGAAGGTGCAGGCTCGGGTTTTGCAGGCTCCGCTACTTCAGGAGCCTTATTGCTGCGGCTGTCCGGAACAGGCTGCACAGCCGGCCCATCGCTTTCCAGAATACGATAGTCCTGCGCGCCGGAGCCTGCCGTTGCGGGCCGGTCTCTCTGGTATGGGGGCGGGGGCGCAGTATCGGAGGCGGGCGCTTCTACTTCCGGGAACGGTGGCTCCTCGGGGATATTGATCGAAGTCGATGTGCGCCCTGAGTGAGGCTCATCGAAAACCATGGGTACAAAGATAACGGCCAGCGAAACCAGAACCAGCGCACCGATTATTCTTTGTTTCAGTCCATCCACGTTTCTTGACTCCCCGTCTGGTTGACCTGGCACATACTAACTGCCCGCCTGTCATAACTCAAAGCCCTGCACGGTGCTATGGACAAAGTTTAAGGCGCCCGGACACCCGGGCTCAGAGCAGCAGCCTGCGTGCTTCTGCAACCGTAAAAAATGAGCCAAACACGATAATAATGTCTTCAGTTACTGCGCCTGCCTTTGCTGCAGCAATCGCATCTACAACAGAGTCGTGTGTACTTGCTTGCCCCAGCGGCGCTGATTCAAGCCTTGCCCGCAACGTTTCTGAACCAAGGCCCCGATCCACGTCCAGACCAGCCAGAAACCAATGGTCGACAGCGGATGCCATCGCATGAGCCACGCCCTCAACATCCTTATCCTCAAGCGCCGCGTAAACCGCGTGAACTTTCTGACCTTTGCTCTTTAGCGCCTGAAGCCTTGCTGAAAGCCACTTGGCAGCATGAGGGTTGTGTCCAACGTCCACATACAGGTCAGGCTTTCGCCCAAGGCGTTCAAACCGGCCGGGCGCTTTGACGCGAACCAGCGCTGCCTCAATCGCAGCTTGATCCATTTCAGGCTCGAGAGACCGCAATGCCATCACGGCAGCCGCAACACTCTGTACCGGCAGAGGCCCCGACGGCAATCTGTAGGAGTCGTCCTGAACGTGTAAGGTTACCGCGCTTTCGCCAGAACCCGTTACAACCTCCTGGATCGTGTACTCGTGCCCCGCCCGAACCAACGCTACTTTTTGTGCCGCTGCCTGTTGAAGCACCGATCGTGGAGGATCCTCATCGGCAACAACGGCCGGTATGCCTGGGCGAAGAATACCGGCTTTTTCAAATCCGATGACCTCGCGGTTGTCTCCGAGAAAAGCCACGTGATCAATATCAATGGACGTTATGATCGCCAGGTCAGCATCTATCACATTCACTGCATCAAGACGGCCACCAAGGCCAACCTCAAGAACCCAGTCCTGCACTCCGGATTCGTTCAATGCGACAAACGCCGCCAGAGTGCCAAACTCGAAATACGTCAGTGTTACAGAGCCACGAGCCGCTTCCACCTTTTCGAACGCTCCGATCAGAATTGCATCGTCAATATCCAGACCATCAATACGGACACGCTCGTTGTATTTCTGGAGATGGGGTGAGGTATAGGCGCCAGTGCGCCGGCCAGCAGCTTGCAACAGTGCCTCAAGGGTCGCAACAGTGCTGCCTTTGCCGTTGGTACCGGCAACGGTAATAACCCGTGCTGTGGGTTTCTTCCGGAACAGCCGGCGCAGAACCATTAATACCCGGTCAAGTCCGAGGTCTATCTCGTTGGGATGTATCGATTCGAGCCAGGACAGCCACTGATCAAGCGTGGCACCCTCCCCCGGTGCTGCCGGGGGGAGGGGCTTCTGTTTACTCTGCGGGGGGTTCAATGTCTGGCTTTTCCGTTATTTCAAATTCGATCGGATCTTCCGTATCAGGCCGCTCTTGACCGCTAAACTTAGCCAGCACGTGCGCAATGCGCTCGCGCATCTGATGGCGGTGCAGAATCATGTCGATCGCACCGTGCTCCAGCAGAAATTCGCTGCGCTGGAAACCTTCTGGCAGTTTTTCACGAACCGTCTGCTCAATAACCCGCGGGCCCGCAAACCCGATCAGTGCATTGGGCTCTGCGATATTAAGGTCACCCAACATGGCCAGACTCGCAGACACACCGCCAAAAACAGGGTCCGTCATCACCGAGATGTAGGGAATGCCCTCTTGCTTCATGCGCTCCAGCACGGCCGCTGTTTTGGACATCTGCATCAGGGAAAGAATGGCTTCCTGCATACGCGCACCTCCGCTGGCGGAAAAGCAGACCAGAGGGATACGTTCGGCAAGCGCAACATTCGCGGCCTGAACGAACTTTTCACCAACAACTTGCCCCATGGACCCACCCATGAAGCCAAATTCGAAGGAACACGCTACCAGGGGAACGCTCAATGTTGTGCCTTTCATGGCAACAAGGGCGTCTTTCTCACCCGTGGCTTTTTGAGCCTGCGTGAGACGATCCTTATAACGTTTAGTGTCTTTGAACTTCAGCCTGTCCCAAGGCTCGAGGTTAGCGCCAATTTCCTCACGACCTTCTTCATCGAGAAAAATGTCGAGACGACGGCGGGCATCAACCCTCATGTGATGGTTGCATTTGGGGCAAACATCCAGGTTTTTCTCAAGTTCCGGCTTGTATAGAAAGGCGCCGCACTTGGGACACTTTTTCCATAGCCCTTCGGGAACACCGGTTCTGCGATTGGAGTCCGAGCGGATCTTGCCCGGCATTATCTTGTCCAGCCAGTTACTCATGGTTATATCCTGTCCTTTGATTCCGGCCTGCCCTCACCTTCGGGGTCAGGAAGCCAGGCTATCCAGTGCTTCACGCATCGGGTTGAGCAGATCCGTCAGCGCCCGTTTAAGCTCTTCGATATCTGCCTGATTTCTGGCTATTGTATCGACCAGTACGCTGCCAACAATTACACCATCGGATACCCGTCCCACGGCGGCCGCTGTTTCTGCGTCGCGGATGCCGAAACCGACGCCCACCGGAAGGGCCGTCAATTCATGGATATGTGCAACCTTGGCGGCTACTTCTTCCACATTTATTTTCGCTGCTCCGGTAACGCCGTTGAATGAAACATAGTACACATATCCCGAAGAGTGATCGGCAATTGCACGAATTCTTTCATCGGTTGTAGTCGGCGCCAGCAGAAAAATTGGATCGAGCCCTTTTCCGGCGAACAGCGGCGCAACATCATCTGCCTCTTCAGGCGGCAGGTCTACCGTGAGCACACCATCAACACCCGCTGCCGCTGCGGCGTCTGCAAATGCCTCGTAGCCCATGGCTTCTATAGGATTGAGATAACCCATCAACACCACCGGGGTGGTGTCATTGGCTTGCCTGAACTCACGCACTATCGCCAGAACACGGCGCAACGATGTGCCGTGTTTGAGCGCACGCTCGCAGGCCAACTGAATCACCGGGCCATCGGCCATCGGATCGGAAAACGGCACACCCAGCTCGATGATATCGACGCCGGCATCCACCATCGTATGCATCAGGCCAACAGTCTCGTCGGGATGGGGGTCACCGGCGGTAATAAAGGGAATAAGTGCCTTGCGGCCCTGTCCTTTGAGGGTCTGGAGAACCCCTTCAATTCGGCTCATGCCTGCTCCTGTCGATTATTCAGACCGTTATTTACAGCTCAATACCATCCAACTGTGCAATGGTATGAATATCTTTGTCGCCGCGACCGGATATGTTGATTACGACCATCTGGTCTTTATCCATCGTGGCTGCAAGCTTGACGGCGTAGGCTATCGCATGCGCCGTTTCAAGTGCCGGCATAATACCCTCAACCAGCGTCAGCATGCGGAAAGCGTCCAGCGCTTCATCGTCGGTAACCGACACATAGTTGGCCCGACCGATATCTTTTAACCAGCTATGCTCAGGCCCTACTCCAGGGTAATCAAGACCTGCACTGATCGAATGTGTCGCGGCGATCTGGCCGTCATCGTCTTCCATCAGATACGTGCGATTACCATGAAGTACGCCCGGTCGACCCGCACATAAAGGCGCTGCATGCTGACCGGTCTCGATACCAAGCCCGCCGGCTTCAACGCCATAGAGCTGCACGGACTCGTCTGTCAGGAATGGATAAAACATGCCAATGGCATTGGATCCACCGCCCACACAGGCCACTAGCGCATCCGGTAGTTTTCCGGTTTTCTCCAGTGACTGACTACGGGTTTCACGGCCGATCACCGACTGGAAATCCCGGACCAGAAGCGGATAAGGATGCGGGCCTGCGACAGTGCCTATAATGTAGAAGGTATCGTCAACGTTGGTGACCCAGTCGCGCATGGCGTCATTCATTGCGTCTTTGAGCGTACGACTTCCACTCTGGACCGCGTGCACGTGAGCGCCAAGAAGCTTCATGCGATACACGTTCAGTGACTGGCGCTGGACGTCTTCAGCGCCCATGAAAACATGGCATTCCAGTCCGAGGCGGGCACAGACTGTAGCGGTCGCAACCCCATGCTGCCCGGCCCCGGTTTCGGCGATGATTCGTTTTTTACCGAGGAAACTGGCGAGCAAGGCCTGACCAATGGTGTTGTTAACCTTATGCGCGCCCGTGTGGTTGAGGTCTTCACGCTTGAGCCAGATCTGCGCTCCGCCGGTCTCCCGGGTCAGCCTCTCGGCAAAGTACAAAGGGCTGGGGCGGCCGACATAATCTGCAAGATCCTTGTCGAAGGTAGCCTGAAACTCAGGATCTTTTTTCAGCCTGAGATACTCTCTTTCCAGAGTCATCAGGGAATCCATCAGCGTCTCGGAAACAAAGCGTCCGCCAAAGGCACCGAAGTGCCCCCGCGCATCCGGTAGTGCCGTCAGCATTTCTTCAGTCAGTTTTACAGACACGGTGAACCTCTTTGATAAATTCAGAAATTTTTTCGATGTCTTTGATGCCCTTGCTTTTTTCTACGCCTCCGCTGACATCAACAGCCCACGGCTTCACCTGCTCTACAGCGCGGAATACGTTATCAGATGACAGGCCACCGGCCAATATAAGTGGCAAGGGCCGCTCCAACGGGATCAGGTCCCAATTGAATGAATGCCCGGTACCCCCATATCGCGCAGGGTCCCATGCATCCACCAACAGCCCGGCGGCTGAATGATATTCGGCAAACGCCCGTTCAATCTGCCCTGCATCCTGAACGCGCACGGCCTTGATCCACCGTCGACCAAACTGCTCACAAAAATCTGCCGTCTCGTCACCATGGAACTGAAGCAAATCCAGTGGTATGCGATCAAGGACGTCCCTGACCTGCTCTACCGATGGATTCACAAACAACCCGACAACCGACACAAATGCGGGTACATGCCGGGCCAGCAATTTAACCTGTTCAATGCTGACCGCACGAGGGCTGGGCTCGTAAAACACGAACCCCAGAGCATCGGCACCGCTTGCAACAGCGGCTTTCACATCCTCAACACGAGTCAGACCGCAAATTTTGACTCGTGTATTCATGAAGTTGTTACCCGCTGTTTGGGGTGAATATGCGTTGGATAGACCGGGCGATTCTCTGCCTGGCTGAACCATGGCCTCATAAATCCCGGACCGCATTCTGCAGCAGGTATATTAAAGCCTTCAGGGTACCCGACATCGACCAGATACAAGCCATGGGGCGGCGCGGTTACTCCGGCAATCGTACGATCTTTTACAAGCAGTATGTCACGAATCCAGGACTGCTTCTGCTTTCCGGTACCAACATCCATAAGCGCCCCCGCAATGTTGCGAACCATGTGGTGCAAAAAAGCGTTAGCCTGCACATCAATTACGACGAAGTTTCCTTTCCGGGTTACCTTTATCTGCTCGAGAAAGCGCACAGGAGTTCGGGATTGGCACCCGGCAGCACGAAACGAAGAAAAGTCATGCTCGCCCACGAGCGCCTGAGCTGCGCAATGCATGCGCTCAGCATCAAGCTCCCGAAACACCCAGCTTACCTGCCCTCGCTGGATTCCAGACCTTACAGGGCTGTTGTGAATTACGTAGCGATAGCGCCTGTAAATTGCGGAAAAGCGGGCATGAAAATCATCGCTTCCATTGCCAGCCCAATGTACCGCGATATCGAACGGAAGCGCTGTATTGATACCCATTACCCATGAGCGAAGATTGCGGATGGAAGGCGTTTCGAAATGCGCCACCTGATAGCTTGCATGAACCCGGGCATCGGTGCGGCCGGCACATACAAGATCGACGGGGTGGTCCGCGACTTTTGCAACAGCTTTAGCCAGCTCTGCCTCTACGGAGCGAACCCCCGATTTCTGGAGCTGCCAACCATGAAAACCGCGGCCATCGTATTCGAACGCCAGGGCAACCCGTCCGCCACCGATGGCATTATTCGCTGTGAGTTCCTGGGGGTTGAGAAACACGTGTGAATCCGGAAAGTATGTTGCTGTAAAAACAAAGCGCCAGCTGAGTGCCGGGAACAACCCCGGCGGCCGGCGCTTGCTGCCTCTGTAATCCGATTATAACGGATCAGGACATATTTTTAAGCAGGTCTTGAGCTTCCGTCTTCTGCTCATCATCTCCCTCAAGAGCTACCTCTTCAAGAATATCCCGAGCTCCGTCGCTGTCTCCCATCTCGATATAGGCTCTCGCGAGGTCCAGCTTCGTTGCCGCCTCATCTGTCCCGGCGAGGAAGTCAAAATCATCATCGTCACCAAGATCACTTTCATCGATATCAGCGGCGAGTGATTTCGCAGTGTCATCCCGAACCTCATCGGAAGCAACCGGCAACTCATCATCTGCCAAATCATCTTCTGCAAGGGTATCCTCAAGATCCAGCTCATCATCCAGAGACAGCTCTTCGTCTTCGAGACTCGCCTCGGCTAAATCGGCAGAATCGGAGAACTCTTCCATAAGCGCAAGATCCTCATCAGACACGTCCAACTCGAGATCATCAAGCGCTGACTCTTCCGATTCTGTACCCCCAAGCTCGTCTTCCTCGTCGGCGACCTTGTCCAGTTCTGCATCCAGCTCGTCCAGGAAAGATTCGTCCAGAGTATCAATGTCCGTACTCCCGGTTTCCGGGGCAGACTTTAATGCATCGCCAGAAGACAGGTCAGACGGCTCTTCGAGTTCGTCCAGTGAGTCCTCGGTCTCATCCAGATCAATTTCCAAAGAAGAGAAATCACTTTCGTCTTCAGTCTTGTCTGCGTCCGCTTCTTCTTTGGTGTCCGGAAGCCCAAGACCCGAAAGATCGTACTCAATCAGACCTTCACTGTCCTCCTCCACCTCATCAACTTCTGTATCGGCAGAGTTCTCAGCCTCTTCGAGGGTATCGAGATTGAAATCAGACAAGTCGGAATCAAAATCACCAAATTCGTTTTCAACCTGGTCTTCGCGGCTTGCGTCATACTGATCAGCCAAGAGCTCATCAGACAATGAAACATCACTGTCAGACGGATCTGACGTCTCTGCATTCTCATAGTCTTTTGCGGTATCAGAGCTTTCATCAGCATCAAAGGAGCCCGAAACATCGGATTCTTCGCCGAACGACCCGGAGCGCAGCTGCGATTCGAGATCGTCAATGCTCGGCATTGACTCGGCTTCTTCAAGGCGCGACCGAAGGTCGTTTGCCTGGGCAATTGCTTCGTCGTCGTCCAGAGCCTGAATCTCGCCGAACTGTTTCTCGAACGATTCGCGATCCTGATTGTCTGCATAAACCCCAAGTAGCTTGAGACGCAGATCGGTGCGGCTTGGCTCGCGGGAGATAGCGGTTTCGAGAGCCTGCGCAGCCTGATCATAACGACCATAAGCAACATACTGGTCGGCTTCTTCAAAAGCATCGCTGGTGCCGCTCTGCTCCGGCTCGTCTTCATCCAGGCTCAGATCGAAGGTGTCGTCAGACCCGTCCGATTCGCTATTGAGCTGTTCATAAAATGCTTTCTCGCGGTTTGCATTGCGGCGCGCAAGAAGCAAAAGAAGCAGCAACAGGATAACCAGTCCGCCCCCCAAGGCAATCTGATAGAAAATGTTGCCGGTAATTGCATCAATTACATTGCCCGGAAAACCTTTGTCCGCAACAGGCTCGGGCTTCGGCTGGGGCTTGGCTTCCAGCTGCTCAGTTGGCTCTGTAATAGCTGACGGCGCTGCCTGCTCCGTGGCATCAGCGCCGGCAACAGGTTGTGCTTCGGCATCCGTAGCTTCAGTTGAGCTCGCAGCTTCCTGATCGTCGCCCATTGCAGCAACGTCAGCGGCGCCTGGCTCCCCGGCAGCAGCGGCAGAGTCGGCCGCCTGTTGGCCAGACTCATCGGTGGGCGCCGCGTCGGCAACCCCTTCAGTTTGATCGGTTGCGTTGTCTTCACCGGTAACCGGAACCGTTGTGGCCCCAGTATCGTTAGCAGCACCTTGCTGAATTTCCGCAAGCTGAGTGTTTTTCAGCTCAAGCAAGCGCTGCAGAGTTTGTACCTGATCCTGAAGGTCATCAACGCGGGTATTGAGTTCGCTGTTCTCCCTGCGGGCACTTTCAAGCTCTTCCATGGCCACAGCGGCGCCGGCATCTGCCCCACCTGCAAGCTGACCATCTCCACCAGCGGAGCCGCCCTCAGCTTCGTTCCGGCCGCCTTCATTATCGGCAACCAGAAGCTTGAGTTCGTCACCACCGGCCGGTGCTTCGTTGGCCGCACCGGTTTGGGGCTGTTGAGCAACTGTGGCATCAAGGGTGCGCTTGGGCTTCTGAAAATCCTGATTCTGCTGAGCAACAACACGAATCGCCTCAGCACGAGTGCGGCTACGGATCTGCTCTGCAGACGGAACACGCAGCACCTCACCACGCTTCAGCCTGTTGATATTGTTGTCAATAAATGCGTTCGGGTTCAGATCCTGAAGGGCCAGCATAACCTGCTGCATGGACAACCTGTTGTCCGGACGAACAGTCGCCGCAATAGTCCACAGTGTGTCAGACGCACCTGTTGGCCCAAACGTGCCCGCCTGATAACCGGGGCTTCGGGACTGCTCTACTCTGGCCTGGCGACGAGCCGATTCGGCATTGCGCACAGACGATGCTGGTCGGGACTGGGCAGAAGATGCGGTTGAAGGCGCCCGCACCTGCTCAGAAACACCAGACTCTTCAGCATAAACCGGAGGATCTACCAGAACGGCATATTCACGCATCAGCCGACCGTTCGGCCAGGTCAGCTCCAGCAGAAAGTTAAGGTACGGCTCTCTCAATGGCTCCCGGGATGAGACATTCACCACCAGATTGCCATCCGAGCGAGTCGCTACGTCGAAACGAAGTTTTCCGAGAAACAGGTTCCGTTGCAGGCCAAGCCTCTGATAAGCCCTTTCGGGAGCAATGTTCACAAACACATCGCCGGGGTCTACTCCCTGGCTTTGCGGCAGAACAATCTCTGCATCCATCGGCTCATTCAGATAGGACTGAAGTTCAATTTCACCTAACCCGAGAGCTTGAGCGACACCGGATCCGAGTCCCCCAGCCAGAGCCAGAGCAACAGCAAGCTTGCGTACCTTCATGCGTTTTCCTTTCCAGTCCCGTTATTCGTGACTGCTTTTTCTCAAACAGAATCGGACGAAACAGGGCGACTTTCGTCTGGATAATTCTGGGTTGAGATGAAGTGTTTTAAAATTTAAGTCCGGCAAGTATTGTTGATAAAACCTCTTTTATCAATCAATCAGACGCAATCCTTGCACCATTTATTTACCAGTTGCACGGAACTTCCTAGTGTTCCTGAAAATAACAGGGGCGGAGCCTGAAATCAGCCTCCGCCCCCTATCCGCCTTCCTGAAACCGGACACAGTTGGCATTTATTGCCTCTGTGTAACAATTCTTAACGTTCCTGCAGGATTCGCAACATACGGCGCAACGGCTCTGCAGCTCCCCAAAGGAGTTGGTCACCAACGGTAAACGCCGAAATATACTCCGGCCCCATGGCCAGCTTACGAATACGCCCGATGGGCACGCTCAGAGTGCCGGTCACCTTGGCAGGAGTCAGCTCCTCAATGCTCGCCTCGCGGTCATTCGGAATGACTTTAACCCAATCATTGGCCTTGGCCAGGATGGATTCGATTTCTGCGACCGGAAGATCCTTCTTCAGTTTGATGGTCAGCGCCTGACTGTGGGAGCGCATTGCGCCAATCCGTACACAGAGACCGTCAATGGGAATAGGATTTTCCGAGCGGCCAAGAATCTTGTTGGTCTCAACGCCCGCTTTCCACTCTTCCTTACTCATTCCGTTATCAAGCTGCTTGTCGATAAACGGAATAAGGCTCCCGGCCAGAGGCACCTGAAAGTGCTCTGTAGGAAAGCCATCGGAACGCATGGTTTCGGTAACCTTCCGGTCAATTTCCAGAATCGCCGACGACGGGCTTGCCAACTCATCCCCAACACTGCGGTTAAGCTCACCCATCTGGTTGAGCAACTCACGCATGTTTTGTGCACCGGAGCCCGATGCCGCCTGATAGGTCATGGGAGAAACCCACTCAATCAGGTCCTGCTCCAGTAACCCGCCGAGGGCGAGCATCATCAGACTGACGGTGCAGTTGCCGCCAATATAATCCTTAACACCGCTATTCAGCGCGGCATCAATCACATTGCGATTCACCGGATCCAGAACAATGACAGAGTGATCCACCATCCGCAGTGTGGATGCGGCATCAATCCAGTAACCTTTCCAGCCTGCATCGCGCAGTTTCTGATAGACCGCATTGGTGTAGTCACCGCCCTGACAGGTCAACACCACATCCAGGGTTTTGAGAGTTTCGATATCGAACGCATCCTGCAACGGCGGCACGCCTTCCTTCCCTACGTCCGGAGCTGGCTGACCAGTCTGGGAGGTGGAGAAAAATACCGGATCGATATCAGCGAAATCATTTTCTTCGCGCATGCGCTGCATGAGGACAGAGCCCACCATACCGCGCCAACCTACAAGTCCAACTCGCTTCATGTGCGACCTTTGAACCTCTCTTGTGCCCACCCCAACCTTTATCGCCGGCAGGGACAGGGTGAATGATCCCGCAGCAACCGCATCGCGTTGCTGTCGGGGATTATCGTAATTTACAGAGCAGCCAGCACCGCTTCGCCCATTTCGCGGCTAGACACCCGAGTACTGCCTTCAGACATTATATCTGCAGTACGCAGACCCTGATCCAGTACCTTGCTAACAGCCGTTTCGATGGCAGCAGCGGCCTTTTCTTCATCAAGACTGTAGCGCAACAGCATGGCTACACTGAGAATCGTGGCCAACGGATTGGCAATACCTTTGCCGGCAATATCCGGCGCTGAACCATGGCAAGGCTCATACATGCCCTGCTTTTCAGAGTTCAGCGACGCCGATGGCAACATACCAATAGAGCCGGTAAGCATGGCTGCTTCGTCTGAAAGAATATCACCAAACATGTTACCAGTCACAATCACGTCGAACTGCTTGGGCGCGCGAACCAGTTGCATCGCGGCGTTATCCACGTACATGTGGGACAGCTCCACATCCGGATATTCGCGTTTCAGGTCGTTCATGATTTCGCGCCATAGCACAGTCACTTCCAGCACATTGGCCTTGTCGACCGAACACAGCTTCTTGCTGCGCTGCTGCGCGGCCTCGAACGCAACCCGGCCAATACGACGGATTTCAGTTTCTGTGTACGCATAGGTGTTGTAACCCTGGCGCTCGCCGCTCTCTAGTACACGCACACCCCGTGGCTGGCCAAAGTAGATGCCACCGGTCAGTTCCCGAACAATCATGATATCGAGACCTGAAACCACCTCAGGCTTGAGCGACGATGCGGATGCCAGCTGCGGGTAAAGAATAGCCGGGCGCAGGTTAGCGAAGAGTTCCAGGGTAGAACGCAAGCCAAGCAAGCCTTTTTCCGGGCGCTGTGGCATGGGCAGGCTATCCCACTTTGGACCACCTACCGCGCCCAGCAAGATTGCATCGGCCTTGCGGGCTTTCTCAAGGGTATCGTCAGGCAACGGGCTGTCGGTCTCATCCAACGCAGCCCCACCGACGAGGCCCGACTCGAAGCCGAGTTTCAGGCCATACATTTCATTGACAGCACGCAGGACTTTCTCAGCCTCTGCAACGATTTCCGGGCCGATGCCGTCTCCCGGCAGAAGAAGTACTGTTCTGGACATGATGGGTTTCCAAATCTTTGTAAACCGGGTCGGGCTGACCCGGAGAGTTATGTGTTGTTGTCAGATCGCGCGTTACTGGCCCGCGCCAAACAACCAGGGGGCGGCCTGACGGCGCTGGTCTTCATAGGTTTTGATCAGCTCGGCATCTTCCAGAGTTACGCCGATATCGTCGAGACCATTGAGCAGGCAATGGCGGCGGAAGTCATCCACTTCAAACCCAAAGGATTCACCGGTCGGTGTGATCACGGTTTTCGCCTCGAGATCCACCGTCAGCTGATATCCTTCCAACGCCTCAGCCTCCCGGAATAATTTATCTACAATTTTCTCTTCAAGAACAATTGGTAACAAGCCATTCTTAAAGCAGTTATTATAGAAAATATCAGCAAAGCTCGGCGCAATAATAACCCGGAAACCGTAATCATCAAGCGCCCAGGGCGCGTGCTCACGGCTGGAACCGCAGCCGAAATTACTACGGGCCAAAAGCACACTCGCATTTTTATAACGAGGCTGATTGAGCACAAAATCCGGATTCAGGGGGCGCTGTGAGCTGTCCTGATCAGGCTTGCCCTCATCCAGATACCGCAGGGCATCGAACAGGTTCGGGCCGAAGCCAGTGCGTTTGATGGACTTCAGAAACTGCTTGGGAATAATCATGTCCGTATCCACATTGGACCGGTCCATCGGGGCCACAAGGCCCTTGTGTTGCGTAAATGCGCGCATGGTTCAGTTCTCTCCTGTGGCTCAGTTCAGCAGTTCGCGAACATCAACAAAGTGGCCGGATATGGCAGCAGCAGCAGCCATGGAAGGGCTCACCAGATGAGTGCGACCGCCAAAGCCCTGCCGGCCTTCAAAGTTACGGTTCGAGGTAGAAGCACAGTGCTCGCCCTCCCCGAGTTTATCCGCGTTCATCGCCAGACACATGGAGCACCCGGGGTCACGCCATTCCAGGCCTGCTTCGATGAAAATCTGATCCAGACCTTCGGCTTCCGCCTGCGCTTTCACGAGGCCGGAACCCGGTACAACCATCGCCTGTTTGAGGCTACCGGAAACTTTGCGCCCTTTGACCACGGCGGCAGCTTCCCGCAGGTCTTCAATACGGCTGTTGGTGCAGGACCCGATGAACACCCTGTCGAGCTTGATATCGGTAATCGCCTGGTTTGGCTGCAGACCCATATATTTCAAAGCCCGCTCGATGCCTTCACGCTTGATCGGATCTTCTTCCTTCGCGGGATCAGGCACATTGCCGGTTACGTCCGCAACCATTTCCGGAGACGTGCCCCAACTGACCTGCGGCAAAATGTCTGCGCCGTCGAGCTCAACAACCTTGTCAAATACGGCATCCACGTCGCTGTGCAGCGTGCGCCAGTAATTAACGGCGGCATCCCAGGATTCACCTTTGGGGGCGAATGGCCGACCTTTTACATATTCGATGGTGGTACCGTCAACGGCAACCATGCCAACCCTGGCACCGGCTTCAATGGCCATATTGCAGATGGTCATCCGGCCTTCCATGCTCAGATTCTGAATCGCCTGACCACCAAACTCGATAGCATGCCCGGTACCGCCAGCGGTACCGATTTTACCGATGATCGCCAACACGACATCTTTGCCGGTCACACCTTTGCCAAGCTCGCCGTTCACTTTGACCAGCATATTCTTCATTTTCTGCTGTACCAGACACTGAGTGGCCAGCACATGTTCAACTTCGGACGTACCTATACCGTGAGCAAGGCAGCCAAAAGCACCGTGGGTAGACGTGTGGGAATCGCCGCAGACAATGGTCATACCCGGCAGCGTTGCGCCCTGCTCAGGCCCGATGACATGCACAATGCCCTGACGCAGATCCTTGATTTTGAATTCGAGAATGCCGAACTCATCGCAGTTCTTATCGAGGGTTTCCACCTGGATACGGGAAACCGGATCGACAATACCATCAATGCCTTTTTCGCGATCAGTTGTCGGAACGTTGTGGTCAGGCGTGGCCAGGTTGGCATCAATGCGCCAAGGCTTGCGCTTTGCAAGGCGCAGCCCTTCGAAAGCCTGGGGCGACGTAACTTCGTGCAATAATTGCCGATCAATGTAAATCAGCGCAGAACCATCGTCCCGCTGCTTGACCAAGTGGTCGTCCCACAACTTGTCGTATAAGGTCTTACCCGCCATGATTCTCTCTCGCTCTCTGGAGGTGCAGTTATGTGATGCTTTTTACACTCTATAAACCATCATACCGCTCGCGAACAAATAACCGCAATTCATGTTTTTTATTCATCGTATTCCATACAGTTATGCGTTAGTCTTTTCCTGAAAAAGCACAACAGGAAAACGCATCGTGGACTCAAATGCCCTGAAAGCCTTCCTTGCCATTGTCGACCAAGGTTCCTTTTCGGAGGCTGCGGAGCAGCTTCACCTGACTCAGCCCGCCATCAGCAAACGCCTCGCCGCACTGGAAAGCCAGCTGGACACAACATTGATTGACCGCAGCCACCGGCAAATACGACTGACCGACTCAGGTGCTCGCCTGTTACCCCACGCTCGCAAGATACTTGATGAAATCCACAACGCCCGCATTGCCCTTTCGCCAGATTCCGGACTGATCGAAGGTGAGCTGCAAATTATTGCCAGCCACCACATAGGGCTTCACCACTTACCCAACTGGTTGCGTCGGTTCAAGCGGGAATATCCCCAGGTTTCCATCAACTTGCAGTTCATGGAATCGGATGCCGCTTACGAGCAAATGCGCAAACGCAACGCCGAACTCGCGTTCGTCACGCTGAGCGACAGCATGGCCCCGAGCTTCAACGTGCTTGCCCACTGGCCAGACCCCATGGCCTTCGTTATCAGCGCGGATCACCCCCTGGCCAGCCTGACGAAACCCGGGCTGGCTGATCTGGCCGAACACCCGGCTCTGCTGCCCGACACCTCAACCTCGACCTACCGGGTGGTGAGTCGCCTCTTCCTGGAGGCAAACCTGTCTCTGCATTCGCAAATGCCGACAAACTACCTCGAAACCCTGAAAATGATGACCAGCGTTGGCCTGGGCTGGAGCGTACTTCCACTGCGAATGGTGGACCGGAGTTTGAAGGTATTGGAAGGCGTGCTGGCAAGCGGGACAGAGGCCGAGCATAGGGTTACCCGTATGCTCGGCGCAATAGGACTGACCGACCGACAACCCGGCAACGCCGCAAAGGCGCTCTTATCCATTGTTCAGGAAGAGGAAGAGCGTCCAATGTAAGCCTCAGGCGGATCCTGCAGTCCCCGGGCCGTGATAACGATGGCGATTGCCATGGCAATCGCCCCACCCCAGAAAGCCGCAGACGTACTGAACCCCTCCACCAAAAAGCCCGACATCCAGGCCCCCAGCGCACCACCGGCACCAAACGTCAGCCCGCTGTACAACGCCTGCCCCTGGCCATGATGGTGCTGACCAAAAAAGCCCTGAACATACTGCACCGAAACCGCATGAAGTGCCGCGTAAGAAGCCGCGTGCAACATCTGGGCAAACAGCAACACCGGGAGAAAATCCGTTAACTCCGCTATCAGCACCCACCGGACCATCGTCAGGACCAGAGCACCAATCGCAATCTGGCGTACCGTGAAGTGCCGCGTTAACCGATGCATCACCAGAAACAACCCGATCTCCGAAATCACCCCAAGCGACCAAAGCATCCCGATCGCAAGATTGCCGTAACCGTGCTGCTCCAGATGAATACTGAAAAACGTGTAGTAAGCGCCGTGTGAAACCTGCAGCAGAAAATTCATCAGAAAAAATGCAACCACCGCAGGGTGCGTCAAAATCGCCCGCAAACTGCCCTTCGGCGCCGGCGGCTTGCGCTCACCTTGCTCAGCCGGCAAAAGAAAAGCCGATACCCCAATCCCTACAAACACCGGCAAAAGCAACCAGGGCAACCACCCAATCGATACCCACTCCAGGATCAGGCCAACCCCCGCCACAGCGCCAATAAACCCAACCGATCCCCAAAGCCGAACCTTGCCATACTTTTCCCGATGCTCGCCGAGCGAGCGCAGCGTGATCACCTCATACAGCGGAAGAATAGCGTTCCAGAAAAACGTAAACGCCAGCATCACCAGAAGCAGCCCGTAAAAACCTGGCTCAAGAAACACCCCGGCAAATAACAACGAACCGGTAATCGCCCCAAACCGAACAAGCCGGACCCTCTGGCCGGTTTTATCACCCAGATGCCCCCAAAGGCTTGGTGCCACAATTTTTGTGAGCTGAATGGTCGCCATCAAAGTGGCTATTTGCAGATAGGAAAACCCCCGCCCCTGAAGGTACAAAGACCAATAAGGCAAAAGCCCGCCCAGAAGGGCGAAAAACCAGAAGTAGAGGTTGGAAAGGCGCCAGTAAATACCCGTTCTCCCTGCATTCCCATATGGCTACGAGGGCATTGGGCGGCCGCCAGAACCAAGACAGCTTCGACTGGGCAGGCTATTCAAAAACGTGAAGCGCCAGGGATGGCGCGCCCGAGCCCTACATGGACGTATTTACGGGCGTTTTTTGAATAGCCTGACCAGCCGAAGCTGCTGCACCCAAGCCAAAAACCAATTAGATCAGAGCTGCCCAATAACAGGCGTAGAAACAGTAACATCCCCATTCTGACCACGATGACGCAAATAATGATCCATCAACACAATAGCCATCATTGCCTCAGCAATCGGCGTAGCCCGGATACCCACACAGGGATCGTGCCGCCCAGTGGTAATAACTTCCACCGGATTGCCATTCACATCAATGCTACGGCCCGGCAAGCGCAGGCTGGAAGTCGGCTTCAGCGCAATACTGGCAAGAATCGGCTGCCCCGAAGAAATACCCCCCAGAACGCCACCAGCATGATTCGACAGAAAGCCTTCCGGCGTCATCTCATCCCGGTGCGCCGTGCCTTTTTGGTCAATACAACCAAAGCCAGCTCCAATCTCAACGCCCTTCACCGCATTGATACTCATCAGCGCATGAGCAAGATCCGCATCCAGCCGATCAAAAACCGGCTCGCCCAGCCCCGGTGGAACGCCCTCAGCCACCACATTAATCCGCGCTCCGATAGAATCCCCCTCCTTGCGAAGGGCATCCATGTACGCCTCCATCTCCGGCACCTTATCGGCATCCGGACAGAAAAACGGATTCTGATGCACCTGATCCCAGTCCAGCTTCTCCGCGCGAATCGGCCCGAGCTCAGACAGGTACCCACGGATACGGATACCCAGGCGCTGCTCCAGAAACTTCCGCGCCACGGCGCCAGCCGCTACCCGCATAGCCGTTTCACGGGCTGACGAACGACCGCCACCACGGTAGTCGCGCACACCATATTTGTGCATATAAGTGTAATCAGCGTGGGCCGGGCGGAACTGCTCCGAGATTTTTGAATAATCCTTGGAGCGCTGGTCTGTGTTCTCGATAATCAGCCCAATCGGCGTGCCGGTCGTTTTGCCCTCAAACACACCCGATAAAATACGCACCTCATCCGCTTCACGACGCTGGGTAGTGTGGCGCGAAGTCCCCGGTTTACGCCGATCCAGATCAGCCTGCATATCCGCTTCCGCGAGCTCGAGGCCCGGCGGGCAGCCGTCAATAATACAGCCCAATGCTGCCCCATGGCTCTCACCAAAGGTGGTAACGGTAAACAGTTTTCCGAAAGAGTTTCCTGACATAATTCAATATCTTGTTAGGGTATTATGAGAAAATGGATTAATGCTTTTCCTGCCATTGACGGAGATCCTGTTCAGCTATCGCAAAAACACCATCGCCGCCATTGCTGAAGTCCAGCCAGGTAAATGGGAGGTCCGGGTAAGCCTCATCAAGAGCCACCCAGCTATTGCCCACTTCAACCACCAGCAAACCACCCGGCGTCAAATGCTCTGCCGCACCGGCAATAATCCTGTGCGCAATATCCAGCCCGTCATTCCCGGCAGCCAGGCCAAGCGCCGGTTCATGGTGGAATTCTTGCGGCATACCCGCCAGATCTTCCGCGTCGACATAAGGCGGGTTGCTCACAATGATATCGTATTCCCCGCTGATGTTCGCGAACACATCCGATTGCACCGTGCGAACCCGTTCGCGGAGTTCGTGTAAATCTATATTTGATTCCGCAACTGCCAACGCATCCGGTGAAATATCGGAGAGGTCCACACACGCATCCTCGAATATCGTGGCCGCGCCTATGCCAATACAGCCGCTTCCGGTGCACAGATCGAGAATCCTCTCAACCGGCTTATCTCCCAGCCATGGCTGGAAACCGTTTTCAATGAGTTCACCAATCGGCGAGCGCGGCACCAGCACCCGCTCATCCACATGAAACGGCATACCCATAAACCAGGCTTCACCGAGAAGATACGCCAGAGGCACGCGGTCATCGATACGGCGCTGGATGCGCTCAAGAATGAGCTGGCGTTCTTCGCGGGTAAGGCGAGCATCCAGAAACAGCGTATTGTTGTCCAGAGGAAGATGCAGTGTGCGCATGACAAGCTGAACCGCCTCATCCCACACGTTATCCGTGCCATGGCCGAAGAAAACCGTCGAAGCAGAAAACCGGGAAGATGCGTAGCGAAGATAATCGCGAACGGTATGAAGATCCTCAATCGGGCTGGTCACAAACACTGTTTCCTGTAGCAAGTTGGAATAAGATCAGATTGCCAGCGGCCCGGAGCTGCTGCGGTTTTCTTCGAAGCGGTCCAGAGCTGCGGCCATACGCTCACGCCCGAGCTGGATCAGCTCAGGCGCCTTATGGTAGTCATAACTGCGCGATGCGTTCTTGGGAATGTTAACGAGCAGGTCAGGCGGATAGCCGGCAATCTTGTACTGCACCAGGGCACTCTGCATGGTTTCGATGGTGAGGTTCATCACATCGAATTTACCAAGACCCAATTTATCCCAATTGATCGTTTCGTGCTCTTCCTGGTACTTATTCTCACCTGGTTTACTGCGCTCTTTCTTTTGCACTGCCTTCGAAATTTTTTGCTCCGGGCTCTCGTCTGAATCCGACCGTCCTACGCCCATGGACTTTATTGCGTCCCAATCGAACCAGCGGGAAGCTTTATCGCGGAACGTATCCATCCACTCATCGGTATCACCACTGACGGAGTCCTGATGACTTTTAAACGCTGCATCCGGAATTCTCTGCCGTCGGTCATCCTCACCACTGAGGTTCACCGCAACGATAATATCAGCATGGGACGAAATGGTCGGAATGATAGGGAGCGGGTTCAGTAATGCCCCGTCTACCAGCACGCGACCATCAAGAACAAGCGGTGTTACAACACTCGGAATGGCCACAGATGCGCGGATAGCCCTGTCCAGCGGGCCTTCCTGAAACCAGATTTCCTTGTGCGCCAGCAAGTCGGTAGCCACAGCCGTGTAGTGCAGGGGAAGATTTTCGATGCGGGTATCTCCCAACATCTCACGCACCACAGAAAAGATTTTTTCACCCCGGATTGCGCCCACGGAATTGAAGGTAAGATCCAGCAGTTTAAGCACATCAAACTGACCAAGCCCGGTTACCCAGTCTTTGTAGTCTTGCATCTTGCCGGCGGCGTACATTCCACCCACAAGCGCCCCCATGGAGCACCCGGAAATAGCCACAATGTTATAGCCACGCTCGACCAACACCTCGATGGCGCCGATGTGCGCATAGCCACGGGCGCCGCCACTACCGAGTGTGAGCGCAACGGTCTGGCGTTTGCGTTCGCCACCCTTGGTTTCGGTACTGGCAGGGGCCTTCGTAGCTGATACGTCAGAGCTGTCCAGAACCTTCGACACGTTATTTTCGGCCACCTGGTTACCTCGTTATAACCATCACTTCAACCCGATCGCCTTGTCGGGCAGGATCGTTTACAACCACCGACGGCCCAACGATCAACAGTTCTTGCTGCTGCCTGGAAACACCGGTTTTGGCCAGCACTTCAGAAAGCGATTCAGCAGCCTTGCGAGCACGATCCATTGAATCACTGAATGACTCATCAGCGCCAAGTGCGGAGTAGCCCACAAGCACAATACGGGCACCTTCAGCCCGGGCAAGGTCATTAATCTTACGGCGGTCTGTTGCCTGCCAGTCGAAGCGGTAGGTGACTCCCCCTTGCCAGGGCACAATCACTGGTCCGAAAATCCTGTTATTCACCTCACCAAGACCCGGGATAGCAACACCCGGAGCTACCTTCAGATGCTCAATCCAGACATATTCTCTAAGGTTACCCCGGGTTACTGTGTAGATCGAAGTCAACCAACGGCTACCATCCTCTGCAACAGTGCCTGCCACCAGATAATCCTGGGTTGCGTCGCGTCCGTACAAAACCTGCTGACTGAAAATCTGGTTTGCCCAAACGTTGCTTCGCCCGCAGCGGATACCCGAACACTCAAACAAAATTCTCGCACCACGATCCTGCAGCAACTTCTGATAGTGCTCACGGGCTTCCCGCCGGTTTGCATCCCGGGCGATCTGATACAACCGCCCTTCTCCACTCACCGGCAGACGCGCCATGGATTCAGAGCGAATTTCGTTGTTGATCTCACGAACGGGGCTGAAAAGAACCAGATGACCCGACGATTCAATCGGCACTGTTATCTCCAGGGTTGACTGAGCGAATGCCTGCGGCATCGACTCTGGCAATGCCGCGCTCGCAAGGCCCGAACTCATCGACAGCACCGCAACAAAAATTACATTGAATACAAAAGATTTTCGCAAGGTATCACTCATTCGCAAGAAAGTTTCTGACAGCATCGGCAACGGGGCCGATGTCTCCGTCGAGGTGACAATGATGCCCACCAGGGACATCCACTATTTTCAGATTCGGCATCGCGTCTGCCCGGCTCTCCAGCCCTTTCCGGTTTGCCAGCAAGCCCTCCTTCGCCCGTACAAACAGAGTATGTGCCTGCACCGCGGTCAGCGACGCAACAACCTGTTCCTCCGTCATCATCAACTGGGATGGATGGCGTAATCGGGAGTCTGTACACCAGCTGTAACCACCGCCTTCCTGCTTCAGGTTACGCGGGATCAATGTCAGTGCCGCTTCGTGACTGAGCGGGCTAAGCCCGCCTTCGCGAACTTTTGCCGCAGTGACGATATCCGGGTAAACGGCAGGCTTACCGGAACCTGCAATTCGCTTCCTGATGGACTTGCGAAGCTGCGGAACCGTCTCACTCACCGGGCGGCCAAGCGCGCCGAGACTGTCAATCATCACCAGCCTTCTCACTCTCTCCGGAAAGGCTGCTGCATACAGGGTTCCGACGATGCCGCCCAATGAATGACCGACAATATCCACATTTTCGCCAAAGTGTTTCTCGATCAGTTCAGCAATATCCGCCACGTAATCCATCAGCAAATAGCCCTGACCTGCCGGACGATGCCCGGAATGACCGTGGCCGGCCATATCCACCGCGTGCAAAGCGCCAAGCTTCGCCAGTTCCGGCGCTATTCTGGTGAATGTGAGACTGTTATCCAGCCAGCCATGAAGCATAATAATCGGCGGCCGGGATACCGGTGAGGCGCTCTCAGCAGGCCAGCTCAGGCCCGCCAAAGTAATGTGCTGCAGTGGCCATTCCGTCTCGCGCAAACCAGACCTGTTTACGCAAGGCTCGGGAGATATCGCCATGTCATCCATCACTGAATCGCGCCTCACATTGTATGCGTCGGGCGATCAGAGCTCAGAGATCCTGCGAGATAGGATTCAATCTTGGTTCTGGCACCTGGGTCATCGCTGTTGAATTGCACACCTATACCTGCGGCACGGTTGCCCTGGGCACCCTTGGGCGTGATCCAGATAACCTTGCCTGCAACGGGTATCTTTTCCGGCTCATCCATGAGGTTCAGCAACAGAAATACCTCATCACCAAGCCGATACTGCTTCTGGGTTGGAATGAACAAACCACCCTCACGGATATAAGGCATATAAGCGGCATATAGAACCGCTTTATCTTTAATCGTCAGGGTAAGAATGCCGCTGCGTGCACCAAATCCGGGCCCCATATCTGACACCTTTTAAAATATGAACAGTTTAAGTGAAAATTGATTCATTCTATCGTTAAACGGAACCTGTGGGAAAAATCCCTGATAATCCGAAATGATAGCAGTTGTTCCGGCCAAAAGCGCAATCAGGATGCGCGGCGCTTCGTCGGCATCAGCTCCCGCCACGCGATCAACAGCCTGCTGGCTTCCAGTTCCGGGTTGGCGTTGTACACACCCGCAGCCCGGGCCTCTCGAACCCCCTCCAGCAATTCATGGGCGCGCCAAGCAGGGTTAACACCGGCCAGAAACCCGAGCATTTCTTCGGCTTCGTGGTCGTTTGCCTGGCCCCCGGCACACATCCGGGCCAGATCGGCAGCCCAACCTTCAAACAGCCAGAGCATGTCTTCCAACCCCAGCGCTTTGAAAGCTTTGGCGGCTTCCGCTACCGCGACCTGGCCTTTCATGAATTGACGAAACTTCTCGAACGCCTCGTCCCGTAACGCCGGAAACTCACCCGTGGCATATTCCAGGGCCAGACGAGGCGCATTCCCCGCCAGCATCAGAGACTTGGCCATCAACTCTGCAGAGGGCTGTTTTTCGCCCTCGAGCTCCGCTACTTTGCCAGCAAGCCATTGTCCGGCCTGATCTGCGGAAGGAACCGGTATCGACAATACCTGGCACCGCGAACGTATAGTCGGCAATACTGGTCGACCACTTTCTTGCAACAACAGAAGCACAAAATCTGATACCGGCTCTTCAAGGGTTTTGAGCAGTGCATTGGCTGAATTGATATTGAGTTGGTCCGCCCGGTCGATAATGGCAATTTTGCGGGCTGCAACCTGGGGCGACGAGACTGCAAAAGCTGAAAGCGACCTTATCTGATCAATTTTTATCATCCGGGACTTTTCGGGCGAATACACCCGAACATCCGGATGGCTGGAAGCGGCATACAACTGGCACTGACGACACTGCCCACAAGCAAAGGGTTCGCCGGTGTTCTTGCTACCGGGGCTTGCACACAGCAGAAGGCCTGCAACGGCGTCCGCCCAAGCCCTCTTGCCAACCCCACACTCCCCTGTCAGCAGCAGCGCATGGGGAAGCCGGCCCTCATCAAAGCGTTTTTGGACGACCTGCCAGGCGTTCTGAAGCCAAGGCATTTCAAGGGCAATATCAGTCACTGTGCTTTCCTGAGTGAGGTTCGGAGCGGCGAATTCCGGGCCGTTTTTTTCCCGTTCTGCGCAGCTGCCGCTTCATGGTGGCCAATAATCTGCGTAAACGCGTCAGATCACCGGCGTCATCCCGGGCAGATGGAGGTCTATAGTAATGGCTGTTCACCATTCGGGCAAAAAGCCTGGCTGAATCCGCCACCGCCGGCTCCGCAACAGCGAGCCTTGACGCCAGGGCCGTTGGCGTTTCCCCGTGTCTTACTGGCACCCCTGCCCGCCCACACAACTTGTGCCAGGCACCAAGCACGCGCTGATAGCCATCTCGTCGCTCACCCTTGCGCATCTGCAACGCCGATATCAGGCCGGCAATCAGCAGACCCACGCCTACAATACCGGCAGTAAGATAACCCAGTTCTCGCATGCCGAACCCGCCGGGCAAGCGGGACATCAAGTCCATCTGGCTTTGGCCCTGGTAACCGACAACCCAGCGCTGCCATTGATAGTTAATCCGATCAAGATGCAGACTGGCCCACTGAATGATCGCAACATCCCCGTATCGCTGGGCGGACGTCCAGTTATTCTCCAGGAATGAGCCCTCATCAGCGACCGCATCCCGCAAGCCTGACTCAATCCGGTCAGGCGCAATCGCAGCGGTGGGATCAATACGAATCCAGCCCGGTCCTTCAACCCAGGCCTCAACCCAGGCGTGGGCATCGTACTGCCGCACGATAAGATATTCATTACCCGCGCCGCCCTCGCCCCCCTGGTACCCGACCACAACTCGCGCAGGAATGCCCGCCGAGCGCAGAACAAAGGTGGTTGCACCCGCATAGTGAGCACAAAACCCGCGCTTTTCATCAAAAAGCAGGCTGTCGATACCGTCGTCCGGCATTTTTGGCGGCCGCAGGGTGTAAAAATAAGGCTGCTCCCGGAAGCGGGTCAGCAGCGTGCGAATAACCTCTATATCACCTACAGAACTGTCACCTGCGGGAATCTCATCCGAGGAGCGCCGCAGTTCATCTGCGAGGGCTCTGGCTTTTGGGTTTCCCTCTGACGGAAGCTGAAGATAGCGACGGGCATCGCCCGGCAGGAGAGCTTCTGCTGCGGGCTCATCCCCGCCTTCAAGAGCCAGCCGATAACGCACTGCGCTGTCGGCCGGGCGGCGGAAACGGAACAGGTTATCCGTTTTTTTTATCACGTTATTCGAAACAGCCACCGAGCCTTCAAGTGCAAAGGCCCAACGCTGATCCGTTGGCTCCATCAACACATCGTATTCCCCGGGTTTCAGTTCACCCACGCCGCCATCGACATTGACCCGACCGGGTGCTTGATAGGGATCGTAGCCGCTCTGGCGCCAGGTTCCATCATCAAGGGTGTCCAGAATCAGTCCTCGCCAATACCTGTCCCGATATTCCGGCATAGAACCGCCGAAGGTCACACGAAAGGCCCGCTCGCTGCTCTGTGCCAGGCTGGATATATCCCCGGGCCGCATAGTGTCACTGATTCCGGTGCGCGCCTGGCCAGACACCAGGGGTACACTCCACAGAGGGGCCATGCGCGGGAAGAACACAAACAGAAGCACAACCACCGGCAGGACTTTCAGCAACATAATGCCTAATCTGCCCCAGCCTGCCTTCATTCCTCCCGGAAGTTCTGGCGCGTTGAGCACCTGCAGCCCGATCAGCAATAAAGCAATTGCCCCTATGTTGATCAGCGCCCAGTGAATCTCCTGATGAAACAAAAAGTTCACCGTTGCCAGGTACACCAGAATATAAAACAGCACATAGAAATCCCGCGCAGTGCGGGTTTCAAGCCACTTCAGGCCGACCGCCAACACAAAGAAGGAGGCGGCAGTATCCACGGTAAAACTTCCTTGAACTTGAACCAGATAGACTGCAACCAGGGCCAGCATGATCCCGGTGCGGAGCCAACGGCCCGGTAAACGGACACGACCTTGCTGAGCAAGCCAACGCCAGCCCGCCAAAGCGACGCAGACAAGAATCAGCCATACCGGAAGACGATCAAGCTGGGGCGTCAGGAGCAAGGCGAAACTCGCAATCAACCAGAGCAAGGCCAGAGACGGCAGGCTGCCACCTTGCTTGTCAGGCTCATTCTTCGCGCGCCGCAATAACCTCATACCGGGGCTCCCGGAGTCGCGTCTGAGGGTCTATCCGAGGGCGAATAGCGCCGTGTTCCATGGGGCTGTGCAACGGTTTCTCTTGGTTTTTTCTCGCCCCAGGTCGCCAGCGCTCTCAGGCAGCGGGTTGTGTGAGCCGGGCCGCTCTCCGGTTCTATTATCTGGCCGGGCAAGTTCAGACCGAACCTTGTGTTATTTTCGCCACGCTCAAGCACAAGCCATGAGAGATAGCTGAGGCGCAACTCGTGATCCGTACCGGGAAAAGCGTCGAAATCCAGCCAGTGCGGGCTTCCTTTATCCGCTTCCCAATCCGCTACAACCATCTGACCACTGCGGGCATAACGCTTCCACATCACTCGCTGGCTCATGTCACCCTCGCGCCAGGGCCGGAGTTCTGCATGGTCATTGCCTTCCGGGGAGCGAGAGCTGGCCGTTTGGTCACCGTCATCTACTGCACTGATAACTTCCGGGGCGGCGATTGGCCGGGGAAACACCAAGCCGGCAGAAACCGGCCTCATCCACGACCAGGCCTTGAGCAAACCAAAGGGGAAGCGCGTTTCGATCCTGATCTGATCCGGTCGCAAATAACCCCGGAATGCAGACGGAACCCGCAAGGCAATGTCGATCGACTGTCCGGCCGGCACATGGCCCACACGCACTGAAAAATCGTCGTCTGAGAGGGTAAGGGCTATAGCGTCATCTTTCCCGGCTGCTGCTCGCAAGCGGAAGAGAATGTCATCGCCGGCAAACCCCTCACCGGCCTGAACCAGCGTGAGTTCAAGATCAGACAAATTCCGGTGGGTCTGATGCATGGCACCCACAAACACCGCACCCAGCAGAAATGTTACAAGGTAAATCAGACTGTTCTGGTAGTTGATTCCGGTAATCAGCATGATCAGCAACAGCATGCAAAACACCACGCCAGCGGCTGTTGGCAAAATGAAAAGATTTCTCTGGGTGAGTAACTGGACATCAGAACGAGGGATACGACGGTTTATCCATTTCTTGACCCAGGTCTGCCAGCGGCTACGAGTAAGTCTGCTCATGATGCCCCTGAGGCCGGAATATTCATCAAAAGTTCACCGTTAGGTTT
>TARA_R110001606_G_scaffold67250_6_pt1 | contig 28714 bp, 24 predicted proteins | sample TARA_R110001606 | Tara Oceans TARA_R110001606 (sample SAMEA4398315) | marine metagenome | biome: Polar Biome; feature: [SRF] surface water layer (ENVO:00010504); material: water (ENVO:00002006), including particulate matter (ENVO:01000060) such as... | depth 5 m
GTTGCTTGCAGAATCACTCAGTTCATCTGCGAACTCATTTAATTTAGTAAAATCAAAAGCCAATTCACCTTTACCGACTTTTTCTATATGTGTAGTTGCGACGCTGTCACGACCCAAAACAGCATCTTGGCGAGGAAAGTCAGGGCTCGTACAGGCTATTTCTTGGGTGTTGTTGTAACATTTATCCATACCGGTATCATTGAGCAAACCAAGCGGTTTTGATTTAACCACGATATTGACGGTGTCTGTATCTGTGCGCCCTTTGCTATCAGTCACGGTTACTTCAAAGGTATGCGTGTTAACCGCTTCGGTCGCTGGTGCAGTAAAAGAGGTAATGCATTGTTGCTGATTATCAAGTATTGCATTGCCAGATATTTGTTGCCAATAGCATTTAAAGGTGTCTGTTACTGTTTCTGAACCTGTAGCATCTAAGGTCACTTTTTCCAGCTCAATAGCACTCTGATCAATACCAGCATTGGCAATAATCACATCGCTGGTTTTATTTAAGGTATGTGAATATTGCGTGCTTGCTTCTCCCCCCTCATCATCGACAACTGTTAACAGCCAAGTGATCTGCGTGTTGGTATCAAGTAACGGATGAGTGAAACTAATTGTTGCATTGCTATTACTATCTACAGCAAGCGTTGGCCCTGCAATTTGTTGCCAGTTATAGCTATTAATTTGGCCATTTTCATCCGGATCAACTGAGCTGGCACCACTTAAGGTAATTGTATCTTTATAATCAGAAGGCAGTGTTTCGGGTGAAGTTTGAGTAACAATAACCTGAGGAAGCTGATTATTTGACTCAATTTCGATCAGTAAGTCATCACTTACTAATTGACCATCTGTGGTTTGATAACTAACACGCAATAATAATTCGCTGTTTGCTTTAATATCGGGGGCGGTAATTGTTTGTAGTGCACCATCAAGGGGGAAACTGTCAATAATTGGTCCACTTACTCGCTGCCACGTAAAAGTACCATCAACAGGCGAACCTTTGGCTTCAATAGTAAATTCACTTTTTTCAATAATGCGCTGATCATCGCCAGCAAAAACGGATGCTGCAACCACGGGATTATCGTTGCCGCCTCCGCCGCCACCGCATGCTGTCAATACAGCTAATAACGGTAAAACTATCAAGGGGGATTTCATGCACTGATTCCTCATTTAAAACTGAAATTACATAGCCTTAATGTTAATAGCCACGCCAATCAATAAATTAAGCAACAACAATGCCAGATACAAAAGAGAGGATGTTATAAATAGCTATCTTGGTGAATACGGACAAATAGCTTTGTGCCTATTTTACTATAATCTATCTTATACTCACGGCCATCTAACGCCTGAATAAACAGTAAACGCTTCTCTTCACCAAATACGTCTACACTGCCAACATAGACCATTTCTAAATAGCGTTCTTTAGCTTCACGACGGTTTTTTGGCAACTCTTCTTTGAATGGTTCTAAACCATGTTGAGTTACCTTTATTTTTGGGTGCACTTCAGAATTCACGATCACTAAATCGAGTTTTTTATCTTTATGGATTATGGTATTTCTGCCACTTTTAATAAAAGATCTATCTTGACTCATCGCTTCATCCTACTAACTAACGCCTATTTTCAGGCGTCTTACTCTCTAATTGAGATTCAATAAATACTACTGGGTTATTCCGCCATGCATTTAAGCTGTGGCTAAAATCCCAAATACTTCTATCCAATACACTTGCTGGTAACAGTAAGTCATATCCTGTTAATTGTCGTAGATGTCGCATTCTATTAGCAAACATGGCTATAAGGCCATTAAAACTGCGACCATTCACAGAAGTGTAATGATTATCCTCAACTAACCATTCTGATGGGCAATTGCCATTTTTGCAATGTTTTTGAATTACTTGCATAAATAAATGTCGTTGTTCGATCAATAATTTACCTGCAATTCTTGGTCCTAGTTGTAATAAAAATTCATCGGTGTCGTTAAGTTTGATACCTACAGCATTTAACTCAAGTTGCTCAAGTTCTTGTTCTACTTTAGGAATACCACTGTAATTTAGATTTTCTTGCTTAACACACCAGCAGCCATACTTATGCTGGTAAGTAAGCTCCTTTTCTGTAATAACTAAACTGTAAAATGGCTCTTGGGTTTTTAAAAAACCAACAAAAATGGCAGCCAAACATAAACTCACCAAGAAAATTTCGAAAATGCTAATTTCGTCGGGCCGCAGTAAATTAACTAGCATTATAAATAAAAGCCCAACCGCACCGACAGTGAGAGTTTCGATACCATTGCGCGCACCTTGCGCACGCAATTTCAAAACAGCGTTTTTGCGTTTAACCATAACGATAAAAAACAATATAAAAAGCGTACATAATTATAGCCCAAATTATCAATTTACGTATTTTCATACAACGCGGACATTTGCTCGTTAACTTCATAACTCTCTCACACACAAACATAAAATGGGAACAAAATGAAAAACAACTGAACTTTTACGCCTAACCGACAGATTTATGAGATACGCGGCCGCCAATTCACGCTGTAATTTTGTACACTAGAGGCAATTAATTCTCCGGTATTTTTAACAATGTATGCAAAGCAATCTGGCAAAGCGCTCTTTCCATTTATTATTACTCTACTTTTGGGGCTATGTGTTTATCTTTATTTACCAAGCAGCCAAGGTGAGCAATCTGACTTCACAGTTAATGCAACGCAAGTAACCGCTCACACTGTTGCAAGTGAAGAAAATGCTGTCCTCATTGAGGCTATCGGCAGTGCCCGCGCTAATCAAGCAATTTATATACAAAGCGCACAAAATGATTACGTAACTGACATTTATTTCAAAGACGGTGATTTAGTCAGTAAAGGTCAAAAGCTCGTACAATTGCAATCGCAGCAAGAAGAGCTCACTGTTAAAGAGCTGGCAATCAACTTACGCGAAGAAAAACGTCAACTTGAACGCTTAACAGAGCTTTCTCGCTCACAAGCAACTGCAAAGTCATTACTCGAAGAGCAACTTTCTCGCGTTGATGCAACCGAAGCTCAGCTTGAAAACGCCAAAACAAAATTATCTGAAATGACTATTATCGCGCCTTTTTCAGGTATTTTAGGTAAGCGTCAGATCTCAGTAGGTGCTTATGTAAATAACAGCACAATTATTACAAGCTTAGATGATATAAGCATTATTAAAGTCGATTTTAAAGTCCCAGAAAAATACCTTGCGCAATTAAACGTTGGCATGAAAGTAATGACCCAAAATGATGCTTACCCTGAAAAAACCTTCACCGGTAAAGTAACGCACGTTAGTGCTCGGATTGATTCAATCACCCGCAGTGTTGAAGTCACAGCAAGCTTCGCGAATAAAAGTGGTTTATTACGCCCTGGCATGTTGCTCAAGACCGCGTTACAACTTAGCTCGAATCAAGCGATGATGGTGCCAGAGAAAGCGGTGATCCCACAACAAGATAAACATTATGTTTTTCAAATTGAAGACGGAATAGCCACTAAAGTAGAGGTTCACGTTGCAGGTCGTCACAATGGTTGGGTTGCCATTGATGAAGGTATTAGTAATGGGCAACAAATTGTTACTGAAGGAATTATTAAAATTCGCTCAGGCAGCAAAGTTACTGTGAAGGGGTAAACTGTGAAAATTACTGATACCAGTGTCAAACGTCCCGTTTTTGCAATTGTAATTAACCTACTGTTACTAACCTTTGGCTTAGTGGCTTTTTCGATGTTACCGCTGCGCGAATATCCTGATATTGAATCACCCATAGTCAGTGTAAGCACTGAATATACGGGAGCGTCAGCCGAGATCATTGAAACAAAAATTACCCAAGTGCTGGAAAACCGTATTTCCGGTATTGAAGGCATTAAAAGCATTAATTCATCAAGTAGAAATGGCCGCTCAAATATTACCATTGAATTTAATATCAGCCGTGATATTGATGCCGCATCAAACGATGTCCGCGAACGTGTAGCGCGCGCACTTGATAGTCTACCTGAGCAAGTACGCCCGCCAGAAGTATCTAAATCTAACAGTGATGAAAGTCCTATTGCATGGTTTTTACTCAATAGCGACACAATGGATTCATTGCAACTGTCTGATTATGCACAGCGCTTTATTGTCGACCGTTTAGCTGTGGTAGATGGTGTTTCCAATGTACGTGTTGGTGGTGAACGTAAATATGCCATGAAAATTTGGCTCAACCGCCAAGCAATGGCTGCTCGTGGCATAACCAGTAGTGACATAGAAAACACCCTACGAACTGAAAATGTTGAGCTACCTGCAGGTGAGATAGAATCTATCGACCGTGACTTTACAGTTCGAACAGCGCGTAGTTACAAAGAGCAGCGTGATTTTCAAAACCTAGTAATTAAACGTGGCGACGATGGTTACTTAGTTCGTCTTGGTGAAGTCGCTGATGTAAAATTAGAAGCCGCTGACGATGAAAGCTTATTCCGAGGTAATGGCCGCAATATGGTTGGCCTTGGTATTGTTAAACAAGCTAAAGCGAATACACTTACCGTGGTTGATAATGCCCGTGCTGAACTTGAAAAAATCAAACGCAACCTGCCAGAAGGCACAACTATTCAAGACAGCTACGACTCGTCAATATTCATTAAAGAATCAATTAACGAGGTTTACAGAACCTTGGCTATTTCTATGGCCTTGGTGGTATTAATTATCTTCTTATTTTTAGGGAACATTCGCGCCACCTTGATCCCAGCGGTAACAGTCCCAGTTGCGCTGGTCGGTAGCTTTATGTTCTTATTGGCGATGGGTTACTCAATTAACTTATTGACACTACTGGCGCTGGTGCTAGCAATTGGCTTGGTTGTTGATGACGCGATTGTAATGCTAGAAAACATTCACCGGCGTATCGAACTGGGCGAACCTGCCCTACTAGCCGCTTATCGTGGCGCCCGTGAGGTTGGCTTTGCAATTATTGCCACCACCTTAGTGCTGATCTCGGTGTTTGTCCCCTTGGTATTTATGGATGGCCGTATCGGCGCATTATTTACCGAGTTTGCGATGGCCGTCAGCGCCGCGGTATTCTTCTCTAGTATTACCGCATTAACACTCTCGCCAGCGTTGTGTTCATTAGTACTTAAACCATCCTCAAAAGAGAGTAAATTCAGCCAATGGATGGACCGTATCTTTAGTAAGATTGAGCAAAGTTATAAAAACTCTTTACGCTCAAATATGACGCGTTCAGGTGGTTTAACAATCACCCTACTGCTGGCTGGTTTTGTTAGTTATTTACTGTTCCAACAAATTCCTTCAGAACTTACGCCAAAAGAAGACCGTGGTACTTTCTTTATCATGATGAGTGGCCCTGAAGGGGCAAGTTATGAAAATAACGCCGCCAACATGGCAAAAATTGAAGAACGTTTAATGCCTTATTCCGAAGCGGGCGAACTAAGTCGAGTGCTGGTACGCGTTCCTGGCTGGGGTGGCAGCGGTGGTGTGGCAATTGTTGGTATGGCAGACTGGGATGAACGTAAACGTTCAACTTGGGAAGTAATGGATGAGATCAGTGCAAAAATGACTGAAGTCACCGATGTGCGCGCGTTTGCTATTATGCGCCGTGGTATTGGTGGCGGTGGCTCATCACGGCCCATTGAGTTTGTCCTGCAAGGTAATGATTATGCACAATTAGCTGATTGGCGAGACCGGATCATTGAACGTGCAGAGAAAAACCCAGGACTGGTGCGTATTGACCATGACTACAAAGAAACCTTCCCGCAGTTTTTGATCAGTATCGATAAAAACAAAGCGGCGGATTTAGGGATTTCAGTTTCGGATGTTGGCCGCACCCTTGAAACCATGTTAGGCCAACGCCGTGTTACCACCTTTATTGACCGTGGTGAAGAGTACGATGTGATCTTAAAAGGCACTAAAGCTGACTTTGCTGATCCTACCGATATATCAAATATTTACTTAAAATCACGCAGTGATGAACTGGTTCCTCTAGATAGCTTAATTAGCTTAAAAGAAGAAGCCACTGCATCAAGGCTAAATCGTTACAACCGAATGCGTGCTATTACTTTGAGCGCTAACCTCGCCGATGGTTATACCCTTGAAGAAGCGCTTAACTTTTTAAATAAAGTGGCAATGGAAGAAAACGAAATTGATGGCGCCATTGATTATAAAGGTGAATCGCAATTATATTATGAAGGTGCCTCAGCGATGACGTATGTTTTCATTCTAGCGCTTACTGTTACCTTCTTAGTTTTAGCCGCTCAGTTTGAAAGCTTTATGCACCCCTTTGTGATCATGCTCACTGTGCCACTGGGTTTGATGGGCGCAATGTTTGGTTTATGGGTTGCAGGACTAACCATAAACATTTACAGCCAAATAGGCATTGTAATGCTGATTGGTCTTAGTGCTAAGAACGGTATATTGATTGTCGAATTTACCAATCAATTGCGCGATAAAGGCGTAGAGTTTAGTGAAGCTATTTTACAAGCAGCAACCCAAAGATTGCGACCAATTATTATGACCTCTTTGACTACGGTAATGAGTGCGGTGCCACTAGTGCTAGCCTCAGGCCCTGGTGCAGAGAGCCGTATGGTAATTGGTGTAGTGGTGTTTACTGGTGTTATTGTCGCAACCATACTTACGCTATTTGTTGTTCCTGCGGCGTACTATGCGCTGGCTCGCAATACTCAGTCTCCTGAGTTTTTACAACAAAAGCTCAACCAACAAGAAGCTGAAAGGCCGCTAAAAGAGCTTTAATCTCATCGTAGCGTTGCAAACCCATAGCAACGCTACTTTTCACTTCAACACACTTCCCTGCCGTAATTAAATGAAATAATAAACCTCCTTGCTCGTTCTTCTGTTACGCTAGATAATCCGTGTAATTTAACAGCTTTAAGGAACAACTAAATGAGTATAACAAATGAAACTGCAACATTTGGTGGTGGCTGCTTTTGGTGTATTGATGCCGCGTTTAGGCGCGTGAAAGGCGTTTTACAAGTAAGCTCTGGCTATACTGGCGGCGAAACAACTGAGCCTACGTATAAACAAATTTGCACTGGCCTCACCGGCCACGCAGAGGTTGTACAGATTAAGTTTGACAGTAGCCAGATAAGCTATGAGACCTTACTGGCGATGTTTTTTACCCTGCATGATGCCACTCAGCTAAACCGCCAAGGTAATGATATAGGCACCCAATATCGAAGTGTGATTTATTATCATGATAGCGAGCAGCAAGCGCAAACTAATCAATATATTGCAAAATTACAAAGCCAAATACGCGAAGATATCGTCACTGAAGTTAGCCCTGCAACCACTTACTACCCAGCAGAGCAGTATCACCAAGACTACTACAACGAAAACCCTGAGCAACGCTATTGCAGTTTATTGATAGCACCTAAGCTGAAAAAGTTTGAGAAAGACTATAAACAGTTTTTAGTAAACTAAGCAAAGTGCTAAATAAGCATTTTCATCTGAATATAAAAAAGCCCGACAAACAAAAGTGTCGGGCTTTTTTATTTAAGCTAGAACGAGATCAGAGCTGGTAACTTGCGCCAACAAAGAAGCGACGGTCAACTGTATTGTAGTAAAACACTTCGCCAGTTGCATAATCCATACTTGAGTCAACCGCGTTGTATTGCTTATCAAATAAGTTTTCAACACGAGCAGAAAATGAAAGCGCACTGTTAAATTGATAATTTGCAGTTAAGTTCCATAACGTATAAGAACTAAGCTCTGTTACTTTACCTTGACGATCACTACGGTACTGCATATCAAAACCGGCATCAAAATCGCCCCACTGCTTCGCAACAGACCAGTTCACAGTACGTGGTGAAACATAAGTTTGTGCTACACCCGTTTCGGTATTTTCAGCATTTAAATAAGTAAAATTAAACTGATTACCAAAACCAAGTACTGTTTTGGCAAAGCTAAACTCAACACCCTCATGGCGTGCTTCATTTATATTTTCTGGCTGCCATTTACCAGCTGCATTAGGTGCCCATGCAATTAGGTTTTCAATATTATTTCTGAATATTGATATATCAAGCTTTGCCTGAGAAAAGTCTAAACTCAAACCTAACTCTTGGTTAGTTGATGTCTCTGGTGCTAAATTTGGATTACCTGGAGATAAAGGGTCAGGAAAATAAAGATCATTAAATGTTGGCGCTTTAAAGCCCGTGCTTTGGCTCAATCGAAGTGTTGCACGCTTATTTAAGTGATAACCAACAGCTGCGGCGTAAGTTGTTTCATTACCAAACTGCTCATCATCATCTAAACGCAATGCTAAATTTGCAATGAATTTATTATCATCAAAATAGCCCCCAAGAAATGCAGCTTTAGCTACTTTGCTATCCGCTAGATAAGCCTTACCATTAGTAAATATTTCATCTTTATACCAATTAAGCCCGCCATTAACGGTTAAAACTTGGCTTGCATTATAACTGCCGTGGTAATCAAATTGTTTACGTTTTGTTTTATAACTATTAGTAATAATCGCACCAGTGTAATCATAGCCTTTGTTGTCAGAATCGTCGGTTGCAATAGCAACATTAATTGAGTGCTTATGATCGGTAAAGGATTTATCCCAATCCAGCCCTAGCTGATAATTTTCAAATTCATTATTTTCTACGATACTATCAATAGGCGAGAAAGCATTGTCGTATTGTGCATTACCTTCACTGTATTGACCCAGCGCTTTAAGCTCACCTAACAGCTCATCTGCATAGCGAATATTAAATCCTAAATTTTTGTTCTCATAACCATCTTCATCCGATGCTACGCCTTGCAATACGTCAAAGCCATCCGTTTTTTCAAACCCAGCATTAAACGACGCTTTAACAGCATCAACTACCGTTGTACCTGCAACTTGATAATTTTGATAAGCATCAGTACCAAATGTTGCATCTAGGCTGACGGATTCCTTTGTACGAGTAATAATATTGATCACACCAGCGAGCGCGTCAGACCCATAAACTGCAGCACGAGAGCCTTTAACAATTTCAATGCGCTCTATTGAATTAAGAGGAATATTACTAATTGATTTATAACCAAGGGTTGCAGAGCCCGTACGTACGCCATCAATCAAAAAAAGTGTATGTCGCGAGCTTGAACCGCGAAGTGACACGCCAGAACTTTGCCCAAAGCCACCATTGGAATTTATTTGAAAACCAACTTGGGTTGCTAGTAAACTCGGTAAATCACGGACATTACTTGTTTCAATATCACTGCGCTCAATAACAGTTACACTGGCAAGTACATCAGTAATTGATTGTTCAAATTTATTAGCTGTTACCGTCAGGCGTTCTATTGATTGCTCTGCAGACACAGAAAAAGACAACGCAGCGGCAATTGCTACGCCTAGAGTAGATTTGTTTAACATGATATCCCCTGACCCGCGCCCACCGCACAAGTGATAGTAAATTGACTTCAAGGCCGGTCTCCGGACTTAACATAACTCGCTAATAAATTTAGCTAAAAGTATGTATCACCGTTGCGGGGGCAGTGTTGGACTTCGTTTATATCCTATAAACGCCACCAACTTCCCGATTATCTTGCTTTACTTAATCAACAACCTTGAAAAGTAACCGCAAGCACCTTGAAAATAGGTCGCTATTGTGATTATTTTAAGCACAAAAGTCAATGGACGGCTATACATCTAAATACTCTAGGTTCTAGGAATAATCATAAGTTCTAAACTAAAAAAGCCAAACTACATTGCTGCAATTTGGCTTTTTCTAGCACCTAGAAACCTAGCTCCTAGCTTTCTAATCTCTAAAGTTTTTAAACTGAAATGGTTGCCCTAAATCAGCACTGCGTACTACTTGCATGGCTTCTTGTAGGTCATCACGTTTTTTACCCGTTACACGTACTTCTTCGCCTTGGATCGCGGCTTGTACTTTTACTTTAGAGTCTTTAATGGCTTTAACTACTTTTTTAGCCATATCTTTTTCGATACCTTGCTTTAGCGCAACATTACGGTAAACATTTTTTCCCGCACGTGAAATATCTTGCAGCTCTAAACTTGATACGTCCATACCGCGTTTTGATATTTTGCTCGCTAAAATATCAAACAACTGCATAACCTGTGAATCAGCTTCTGCTTTTAGTTTAATGGTTTTATCATTAAGCTCTATTGACGCATCAACGCCTCTAAAGTCAAAGCGAGTTTCAAGTTCACGGTTAGCGTTATCAACAGCATTTTTTGCTTCGTTCATTTCGACTTCCGAAACAATGTCAAATGAAGGCATAAGTCTCTCCTAACAAGATATTTTTAATTCAAATTTATATTGTCGATAATTATACTATATAAATTTTATAAATCTTTACACTTTTCTATGCTTTGTTCAGGTGCGATACGAAATTTGTTTGATATACTGCGGTTCTATTTTTAAACGATTTAGGATTTTTCGTGACTCGGCGTGTTTATCAAACTCTATTTTTAATCAGTATTCTGGTATTTACCTTTTTGTTTGCCCGCGATTTTAGGGGCGTTGGGGTATCGTCACTGCCTCATCTAGATAAGTTAGTGCATTTTATTATTTTCTTTGTTCTGGCAGCCGTCATGGTCAGAGCGTTCAAGCTACCTGTATTCGTTCACCTCGTGTTATTAGCATTTTATGGCATCGCTATTGAGCTAATGCAAAGCACAATCCCTTATCGTAGCGCATCTGTTGCTGATGTTGTTGCTGACTTTTCTGGGGCTGCTAGTTTCTTTTTGTTGTTCGGTATTTATTCTCGTTTTAAAAAGAATCAAAATGGCTAATATATTCGTCGTTGGCGATGGTGCCATTGGGCTGCTCTATAGCCATTATTTGAGTCAACAGCACAGGGTTACCCTACTTACCAAGCATGCTATTGACGAACCTCGTTTTTATCAACAAGCAAACGCGCCAAAACAAGCAATTAATTGCCAACTGACAAACCTGACTCAATTATCTGAGCACGGCCAAGTCGATGTTGTTATTTTTACTGTTAAAGCATATCAAGTTGCCACCGCATTTAGGCAACTAAAGCCTTTTTTAAGCGCTCAATGCCAATTGATTTTATCTCACAATGGCATGGGTAATGTAGATGAAATAAATAGCGAACTTACAAAACAACAAGGACTATATTTTTTAACAACACGTTTAGCGGGCTACAAAGATGCACCTTTTAGTGTGTTGCATACTGGTATCGGGAGCAGCATTTTAGGTGATTGTAACCAGCAAGCAAAAACACAACTCGCTGAAGTTAAAAATCTACTAAACGCTATTCCTGAATTAACAACCACAAATAATATACAACAATTACGCTTTGAAAAATTACTCGTTAATATTGCTATTAATCCACTCAGTGCGCTGCACAATGTGAAAAATGGCGCACTGACTGCACCACAGTTTAGTGGCATAATTTTAAATATCTTAAACGAAGCGTGTACCGTAGCAAATAAACTAGGTATTAATGTGCGACTTGCTGAAGCATTAGCGAACGCCTATCAAGTGATGAGTGATACCAAAAACAATTACTCATCAATGCATCAAGATGTCGCCCATAATCGCATCACAGAAATTGACGCGATGTGCGGTTATATTTGCCAAAAAGGTAATCAACTAGGTATTAATACCCCTCACAATCAATCTTTACTCGATGCTATCAGACATAAAAAAAGCGCGATTTAACTCGCGCTTGTTATTAATAACTATCAACCTTACGGGCGATAAACTTTAACATTGGCAAAGCCATTTTCATGTAAAATAAGCGCCTGTAGCTGACTCATTACACCTTTAGTGCAATATAAGTAGTAGTCTTTGTCTTGCGGTAGGTCTGCAAATTTGGTCGCTAAGCGGAAAAATGGCAAATGCACAACTTCTATCCCATCAATTTCAAGCGGTGCTGCATCTTCTTCTTCCGGCGAGCGAATATCAACAACAACTGCATCAGCTGGTAAATCAGAAACTGACTCTGCCTCTTTTAGCTCTTGTTTAGCTTCGACGTCAATGTCACGAATATCCATAATACGTGCGTTTTCAATAACAGTATTGAGCACATCAAAATCAAACTTTTGCTCTTCAGCTTCTACTACGGCAATTTTAGCTTTAACTGTAGGCTTTTTAGAAATCACACCACAGTATTCCGGCATAGTTTCGGCCATTTCTGCGGTGCCGATTTTACGAGCGATGTTTATAATTTCTTGTTTGTCGTGTTGGATCAGCGGGCGTAATATAAGCGTTTCGGTAACACGGTCAATCACACTTAAGTTGGCTAATGTTTGACTTGAAACTTGGCCTAGACTCTCACCGGTAACGAGCGCTTGAATCCCCATTTTTTCAGCTATTTGGCTGCCTGCACGCATCATCATACGTTTGAGGACTACACCCATTTGACTGTTTTCAACATTTTCTAAAATTTCGGCAACAACGGGGTCAAAGTCAACACTGATAAATTTAACTTTATGGGTTGAGCTAAACTGCTTCCAGATATAGTAGCTGGCTTGTTTAACACCAATCTCGTGCGCTGCACCACCTAAATTGAAGAACAAAAAGTGCGTACGAGCGCCTTTACGGATCATTTGATAACTAGCAACGCCCGAGTCAAATCCACCTGACATTAACGACAAGACATCTTCTTGCGTTGGTAATGGGAAACCGGCCATACCATGATGGGTGTGCGTTACGACGTAAGCTTTATCATCTTTAATTTCAAGGCGAATAGTTACTTCAGGATTTTTCAGTCTTACGCTGGCGCCATCGACGTGTTGATTTAACCCACCACCCACATAACGCTCTACATCGGTAGAGGTGAAATCATGCTTACCTTGGCGTTTACAACGCACACAGAATGTTTTGCCAACAACAGTGTGACCAACCATATCTAACGCTTTTTCGTAAATATCGTGCAGGTTTTCGTAGTTAGTTTCGGTCACTTCAATAAACTGCACAATACCTGGGATCCGTTGTAAGCCATCGATAAAATCAAGGCGCTTTTGTGCGTCATCTGATTTAGTTACGACGGATATATTGTCCCAGTTATTTTGTACTTGTACTTTTTCGTCAAGCTTGCGTAACACAATTTTAATGTTGTTCTCTAACAACTTAGTAAAACGTTTTCGCACAGAACGGCTTTTAATGGCTATTTCAGGATGGAGTTTGACGATAAATTTAAGCATAGTTTACTCGTTAGACAATATTTAGGATTCACGCACCCACGTGTTGGGCGCGGGATTATAACAAAAAATCTAACGTCTAGGAAATAAACAACCGCTGCGTTTAATTAAACGGCACCTGCCTGTGCCGCTAATTTACTGTATTTTTCGCGTAACAAGTTAATTTTTGGGATGCTTTGCTCTGTACCAAATGCTTTAAAAAGTGCTAACACTTTTAAGATACCATTATAAATATCTTGCTGAATTAACTCACCGCTTAACCGTCTAGCTTTAATGTAAGGAGTCCAAAAACTGACAGTAATTTTTAGCATGTGAGCAAGCTCAACAGCATCTTCATCGTCAATTGCGATCATACCAACTTCACGCAGGCCAATTACAATTTCGCGCACTTGGCTTAACAAAGCTGCTTGGAACTCAATATAGTCTTTTTTCAGTACTTCGTCGCGAGATAAAATATCACCCAAATTGTCATAGAAAAAATGAAAACGCCACATCAACTCAAACAAAGCATCAAGATACCCAGTTAAGTGTGTCAGTGCTTCATCCTGCTTATCCATTGGCACAAACTGAGTGTGCAAATGCTTACTATATAACGCAAAAATATGGCGAATAATGTCTTCTTTATTTTTAAAGTGATAATAAAGATTACCGGGACTGATGCCCATGTGAGAAGCGATATGATTGGTTGTTATCGCGCGCTCGCCATGTTGGTTAAATAGCATTATGCTAGTTGTAATTATTTTATCCTTGGTACTCATATCCTGCGACTCTGATTATTTTTATTAGAGTAAATGACCATAATTCACTCAGTATTATTAGCCGCGCAGTATATACAAATATAATCCAATAAAATACTACCTTGAAAATTTCTAATCCATAATTCGTAGTTATTGTTTCTTATTGAAATAAACTCATTTACAAATGAAAATATGCAGTCGCAATTTGCAGGCTGATCTGGACAACAAAGACTGTTAATATAACCCTCAAAATAACACTAAGATGATATTTATGAAAGTCACCGCAATTTACCCTGGTACCTTTGATCCATTAACCAATGGACACACAGATCTGATCCAGCGGGCAGCTAAAATGTTTGATACTGTAATTGTTGCAGTTGCTCACAACCCTAGTAAAAAACCCTGCTTTAGCCTTGATGAGCGGGTAGCAATTGCCAATAGTTTACTCACTCATTTAGATAACGTCAGTGTTATTGGCTTTTCTGGATTATTAGCTGATTTAGCACGCGATCATAGTGCGAATGTGTTGATCCGCGGTATTCGTGCTGTGTCTGACTTTGATTATGAGTTTCAGCTTGCCAATATGAATCGTCGTTTAAATCCTGATTTAGAGAGTGTTTTTTTAACCCCAGCTGAAAAAAACTCATTTATCTCTTCAACCCTCGTTAAAGAAGTAGCCCGTCATAAAGGCGATGTCAGTGAGTTTGTACACCCTATTGTAGTAAAAGCATTGCAGGAAAAGTTACACGGATGAAGTTAAATATCTATTTAAGCGCCTTAATTGCCATTGCTACACCGGCGTTTGCAACACCTTGGATTGAAAGTGACGACCCTTTATTACGCGCTTCAATTGAAATGCTCTTTAACCAAGGTGTGATTAAACAACCGATCAATAGTTATCCCCTAATGTGGCAAGGTATTGCCAGAGATTTAAGTACAATTGAAAGCAGCAGTTTATCAACACAGAGTCAATTTGCTTATCAACACGTAAAACATGCCTTAGATAGAGCTAAACAAGGCAGTAGCTCTGGTGTAAGGCTTAACTACAATAGTGAGCCAGCTTTGCAACAAAGCTTTGGTAAGCGCGATCAACAAAAAAGTGGTATAAATAGCTATGGCTCTATCACTGGCGACCGTGTTAGCGCCAAAGTCAGTGTTAATTACGCTGATGAGGCACTAGATGATGAATACACAAATTATCACGGCAGTTATTTAGCAGTATTAATTGGCGACTGGTCTGTCAGTGCAGAGCAAGTAAGCCATTGGTGGGGACCCAGTAACGATAACGCACTACTGCTATCAAATAATGCAGCACCAATGAAAGGGCTACGGATAAACCGCGCTAACACCCAATATGTAGGTCCAAGCTGGCTCTCCTTTATTGGTAATTGGCAGTTAACCGGGATTTACGCGAAACAAAAACCGCATTTAAGTAATGGTGAAAAAGGCGACTACTGGGCTATGCGCTTTGCCAGCACACCACTTGCGGGGCTTGAGGTTGCATTTAGCTCAGCGGGCTCTGACTATTTAACCAGCACAGAAATAGCCCCCAATTCGCTCGAACTGATAACAACTAAGCAACGCTTAACTAGTTTAGATGTTAAGTACTCAACCAGCATCGCCAATCAACCGATTGCTTTTTATACTGAGCTAATGGGTAAAAATGACAGTGGTATTGCGCCCAGTGATCCTTTTTATACCCTTGGTGTAGAGAGTTTTTTTGGTGATCAAAAACAGTTATTAAAAACCTATTTTGAATATTCAAATACCCAACCAGATTGTACGGCCCAACTTAGCTGTAATGAGGCTAATGAAAGCTTTACGAACTATGCCCAAGCCTATAATCATAAAGACCGCTTAATTGGCTCTGCAACACCACAGCAAAGTAAATCAGCAGTATTAGGTGCGCATTATCATACTATGAACGGTTATGGCGGCTATGCGAAGTTACGTTGGTTTAAAACTGACATCACCGACTTGACTCAAGTCGCTGAAACGTTTGAACGCTTACAATTAGAGCTTGGTTATCAGCAGGCTATTTTTAGTGGTTTATGGAAGATCAGCGGCTCAGTGTATAAAGACGAACTTGCTAACGAGTCTGATACCAACAGCGCATTAAAAACCAGTTGGGAATATCGGTTTAAAGTGTTCTAAATAAGGGCCTGATGTTTATTTAGGCCTTTGATTATCCTAACTTTTATTAACAATTTGCTTAAGCCTAAAAAATCTTTATTTATAGCTAAGGCTGTTATCATCATCACATCGCATATATTAACGCCAAAAGAATAAACTGACCAAAGCCACCAAGGCTCAGAATTTGATCGCACATAGATATCGCAATAAATTGCGGTAATTAAAATGGCATTTAAGATAAGCCCACACACAATATAGCAATTAACTGGAGAGGGGCTAATCTTTTGATATCTGATCAATAACCCAATGCATGTAAGAGTGAGTAAATCGTATATAAACCAGTTCAAATAAGTTGAATACACTAAATATAAGTGCTCGCTCGTTATATAAGAAACGGCCATTATAAATGAAAGTATTACTATGCTTTTATTGGGGTTATTTATGTACAGTACCCAATTTAATAAAAAGACCATTAAGAATCCCCACTCGATAAATACACCGATGTACGGACCAACTACGTCATTTATAAACATAAGCTAAATGGAGTGTTTTACGTGATGTGTTTTAAATAATGCTTTAATTGCATTTTTAAGCCTAATTAAACCTAAAATGTCACGATCGACAATCAAGGCTACTATCATTGTAAAATCAAGAAAATAAACACCAAAAGAATATATGTCCCACAATACCCACGGAGTAGTATTTTCTGATATTCGTAGATCATAATACATTGAAGATGACAAAATTGTATTAACACTTAAAACAGAAATGACATAGAAGAATGCTGGGGACTTGGCATTATTTTTTACCAAGTAGGCGCTAATAATTATTAATGTTATTGTTACAACATCGTAAATAGCCCAATTGAGATAAATGTTAGAATTATCAAACCACGTAAATAGATGATCACTTATAAAATAAGAAGTAAAAACAATAAAAGATGAGATCAACAGAACATTATTTCTTTTTAAATCTGCTATCCATAAAAAAAGATTGAAAAACAAACCCATCATCAAGCCCCAAACAACCAATGCTGACAACGAAAGTCCGAAATGTTCTGTTAAATACATCTATAACTCATTGCTATTATTTTGGGCGCTTATCTGGATCTAATACAATGATCCCGCCACGTTGAATTTCAGCTTCGCCTTTTGATGCTAACAAAGCCTCATTAGATATAGACACTGTATCAGATTGTAGGGTTTTATTACTAGCGCTTTGTTCAAGTGCTGGCTTTGATTGTTGCATATTATTATATGCTTGCATTTGTAATTGGCTGTTAGCTGTAACTTGCATAAGATTAATCCTTTCAATAAATGTTGAATAAAATGACTTATTAAATAAGCCACTGTTTTTAACGCTCTGATAACTGCTTGGCGCTTTTAAAGATGAACTCACGCTGAGCCATCTTACACCTAAGTAATAAGCAATTACTGATCCAACATTAAAAAAAAACGATCTTTTTTGATCTTTTATTTGCTACAGCTAACCAATACAACAGGTCATACCAGATGTAGCAAAACATAAAAAAACGCACAGGGATAACCGTACGCTTTTTATATCCAGGGATTTTAAGCCACGTTTTTACACGGGATCTCCGTACTCGTACTTAGCTTTAAAATAAATTCCATTGCGACTTCGTCACAATTGTCTCTGCGTAAACACAGTTCACAATCTTTCATCACCTTTTCCGGTAAGCTGTCTTTGGTACAGAATGTGAAACCTTGTTTTTCAAAGAAATCAGGTACTCGCGTCAAAACAATGATGCGATTGAGTGCCAATTTTTTGGCTTTAACTAATAAATGTTCAACTAACTGACGACCTTGCCCTGTAATACCTGTTTCAGGATCTATACCTAGTGAACGAATTTCAGCAAGACCAGTATCATAAATATACAATGATGCGCAGCCCGCGACTTCTCCAGCAACTTCGGTAACTGCAAACTCATTGATTGAATGTACCATGTCGCTTTTAGCACGCGGTAAATTTTCACCTACTGTAGCCCAGTGCTGGATCAATTTAGCAATTGACTCTACATCGTCAAGATTAGCGTCACGAACTGTTATTTGCTGTTTTTTTTTGGCATCTTTAACTGCAACTGTAACTTGCTCTAAAGATGTACCACCAAGTGCTTGGCGCGCTTTTATACATGCGTCTATCTCTAGTACAGCATATACATCCTGTGCAAAAATACTATGCACCGATTGGAATTGTTCTAAACTTAAATCTTCTAAGTTATTCCCTTGCGCGATAGCCATTTGTACCAACACACCAACAATATGATGACCTTCCCTAAAAGGGATCCCTTTGGCGACTAAATAGTCAGCAAGCTCTGTCGCATTTGAATGCCCGCCCTTAGCAGCGGCTAAAGTACGATCGCCATTTACTTTTATACCTTTGATACACGCTTGCGCCATATGAATACAAGCTAGCCACGTTGGCATGGCATCAAATAAGCCTTCTTTATCTTCTTGCATATCTTTATTATAGGCAAGTGGCAGTGCTTTTAACGTCATCATCATGGCACTAAAGGCACCAAATACACGCCCTGTTTTGCCGCGAATAAGCTCTAGCGCATCGGGGTTCTTCTTTTGTGGCATCAATGATGAGCCTGAAGTAACATTATCTGCTAACTCAATGAAACCCGCTTCACCCGAATTATAAAAGATCAAATCTTCTGACATACGCGATAAATGGATCATAGAGATTGATGCACAGCTTAATAGCTCAACCACAAAGTCACGATCTGATACGGCATCTAAACTATTTTTAGTCGCAGCGGTAAAACCTAACCCCACGGCAAGTGCTTGCCGATCAATTGGGTACGCAGTACCGGCAAGTGCCCCACTGCCCAAAGGGCAAAAATTCATTCGCGCTTTAGCATCTGCTAAACGGCTTTCATCACGTTCGATCATTTCCACGTAAGCCATACACCAATGACTAAACAACAATGGCTGAGCACGTTGTAAATGGGTATAACCAGGTAAGATAGTGCCCAGCTCACGTTCAGCTAAAGCGATAAACTCACCTTTTAACTGACCAAGCGCCGTAAGTATGTGAGCGGCGGTATCACGACACCATAAACGAAAGTCAGTAGCGACCTGATCGTTACGACTACGTCCGGTATGTAATTTTTTAGCTAAGTCACCCACTTTTTCGATCAATGCAGCTTCAACATGTGAGTGAATATCTTCAGCTCCTGACGTTGCCACAGCTTGTGGATCAGCTTTTACTTCGTCGAGTAATTCATATAATGCAGCGACTAACTTTTTGTGTTCGTCACTACTTAATACGTCAACCTGCTTAAGGGCACCTGCCCACGCTACAGAGCCAACTATATCTTGCTCTGCGAGTTGATAATCGAAGGGAAGTGAGTCGTTAAATTGTTTAAACGCCTCATCTGGACCCGTAGAAAAACGTCCGCCCCATAATGCCATGAAATCTCTCCAAACCCTGAAATTGCCCCGCCTTATTGTTACGAGGCTGTAGTAAAATTACTTCTTCGCTAGTGCTGAAATTCTGCTTGAAAGCGAGAATAAACGAATAAAGCCTTCAGCATGCGATTGGTCGTAAACATCATCTGCACCAAAAGTAGCAAAATCTTCGCTGTATAAGCTATTTGGTGATTTTTTCTGAACCGCAGTTACTTGGCCTTTATAGAGCTTAAGAATAACTTCGCCAGTAGCCACAGTTGATAACGCTTCTGCACCCGCTAAGATTGAATCTTTAAGTGGTGTAAACCAACGACCGTCATATACTAAATGTGAAAACTCGCCGCCCAGTACTTCTTTCCATTTGCGGCTTGCTTTATCAAGTACTAACTCATCAATCGCTTGTAATGCCGCCATGATCACTGTGCCACCAGGGGTTTCATAACAACCACGGGATTTCATGCCCACTAAACGGTTTTCAACGATATCAACACGACCAACACCATGTGGGGATGCAATATCATTAAGTTTAACTAGACAATCATACGGTTTAAGCTGCTCGCTATTAACAGCAACAACTTCACCTTCAACCACGTTTAAGGTAACAAATTCAGGCTCATTGGGTGCTTGCTCTGGTGAGCTAGTCCAAGTCCACACTTGCTCACTTGGTTGACACCACGGATCTTCAAGCTCGCCACCTTCGTGAGAAATATGCCACGCGTTTGCATCACGGCTGTAGATTTTAGTTGCCGATGCAGAACATGGAATATTACGCTCTGCCAAGTAGTCAAGTAATGACTCACGGCTTGATAAGTCCCACTCACGCCATGGCGCAATAACTTGAAGATCAGGCGCAAGGGCCGCAAAACAAGATTCAAAGCGCACTTGGTCATTACCTTTACCAGTACAACCATGAGAAAGTGCATCAGCACCTACTTTACGAGCAATCTCAACTTGCGCTTTAGCAATAATAGGACGTGCCATTGACGTACCTAATAAATAAGTACCTTCGTAAATTGAACCGGTTTTTAACGTTGGGTAAATATAATCACTTACCATTTCGTCTTTTAAGTCAACTACATAACATTCAGACGCACCAGATGCGATCGCTTTTGCTTCAACGCCTTCAAGTTCTTCAGCACCTTGACCTACATCGGCAACAAACGCGATAACTTCACAACCGTAGTTTTCTTTTAACCATGGCACGATGGCTGACGTATCTAAACCACCAGAATAGGCTAATACAACTTTTTTAATAGAACTCATTGGTGATACCTTACACAAAATTTGGATTTAATAATGAAACAAGCAATGCGTTTTGCGCATGCATACGGTTTTCTGCTTGTTGTATAATTTTTGACGCCGGACCATCCATTACCTCAGAAGTAATTTCAAATTCACGGTGTGCTGGCTGGCAATGCAGTACAGTGTCAGCCCCAGTCTGTTTAAGCAACGCCGCATTTAATTGATACGGCATGTACTTTTCTTTTACTTGTTCAAGTGGCGTATCATCGCCCATTGATACCCATGTATCGGCATACACTGCGTTTGCGCCTACAGCCGCTTCAACACGATCACTCACCATCACTGATGCACCATTCATTGCGGCAATTTGCTCAGCCTGCTTTAAAATTTGCGAGTCTGGTGAACTACCTTTGGGGCATACGGCAACAAAATCGGTGCCTAAAGTAGCCGCAAGTAACATCAGTGAATGCGTTACGTTGTTGCCTTCACCTAAATAAGCTAATTTTAGCTGGCTTACATCGCCATATACTTCTTGCAGTGTTAGAAAGTCAGCAAGTGCTTGGCATGGATGATATAAATCGCACAAACTGTTGACCACAGGTACGCTTGAAAATTCAGCAAGTGTGGTTAATGTTTTATGCTGATATACCCGCGCCACAATACCGTCAGCCCAACTGGCAATGTTCAATGCAAAGTCTTTTACTGATTCACGTGCGCCCATGGCGCCATTTTGTGAATCAAGATACACCGCATGTCCACCTAACTTATTAATACCTATATCAAATGACAAACGCGTACGTAAACTTGGTTTTTCAAATAAAGTAACCACCGATTTGCCAGCCAGTGCTTGACTAAAATCAGCGGGGTTTGCTTTAATTTTTTGCGCTAAGTTAAGTAATTTAAGTGCGCCTTGTTGGTCTAACTCTAGACCCGATAAAAAATGATTAAACATATAAAACCTATGGTGTAATTTTTGTTCCGACGTGCTCACCCGCGAGTAGAGCAATTAAGTTTTCTGGCTTTTGCCAGCTCGAAATGTAAACGCCACGTCGTAAGTGCTGGGCAGCAAGAAGGCTGGTCTTTACTTTGACCTCCATCCCACCCAAAATTACTCCTTCTGCAATTAAAGTATTGATCTGGTTTGTGTCAAGTTGATGTAACGGCTGTTTATTTGCATCAAGTACAGCTTCTACATCAGTCATAAAAATAATTTCCGCATTAAGCTCTTTAGCTATTGCCGCCGCCGCTTCATCAGCGTTTACGTTATACCAAAGGCCATCTTCACCAAAGCCGATAGAGCTGACCAGAGGTAAACGACCAAGTTTTAATAACTCAGGTATCACACTTTGCACACCGCCGTCACAATTACCAACTTGACCAAGTGCTTTGAGTTTTTGTGACGAAATAATGCCCGCTTCGTATAAACTAAGCCCGACGGGTTTATGACCTGCGATAATTGCTTGGCTCATTAATTGTTTATTAGCACACCCCGCAAGCGCGCCAACAATATAAGGCATTTGCTCCTTTGGACTGATGCGTAAACCTTGATGTTTCGCACTAGCAAAACCAGCCTCAGTCAACCAATTATCAACTAGTGAACCGCCACCATGAACGATGACAAATTGTGCTTGAGTTTGCGATGCAAGCGCCTCAAATAACGCTTTAGCCGCGTCTTCTGTATTGAGTACTGCACCACCGAGTTTAATGACCCATGTTTGCATTACTAACTACCCTTTTAAACCTGTACTATGGGCAATACCCATGGCTAAATTAATGCACTGCAATGCTTGCCCTGCAGCACCTTTTAATAAGTTATCAATAGCTGCCATCACAATTAGCTGCGTACCTTGCTGCTGCCATGCAATATCAACGTAAGGCTGCTTTGCAACTCCTTTAATTGATGGCATTTTATTACCAAGCAATCTGATCAGTGGCTCATCAGCAAGCACTTGATAAGCTTGTGTAACTTGCTCTGGTGTAACTCCAGGTTTCAATTGCACATAAATAGTTTCTAAAATACCGCGTGGAAAATTACCTAAATGCGGCGTAAATAACACCTTGTGACCTAAATGCTGCTCAATCTCAGGACTGTGTCTATGATTAAACAATCCATAAGGTGCTAACGACACTTCACAAAAATGCGTGGCTACACTAGCTTTACGCCCCGCACCGGTTACACCCGATACAGCATTAATAATAATGGTTTGATCGGCTAATAAGCCGGCTTGTTGCAAAGGTTTTAACGCATTCAGCGCTGCTGTTGGATAGCAACCAGCCACAGCGACTAACTGCGCTTTAGCGATTGCTTCACTATTCCATTCAGCCAATCCGTAAGCCGCTTCACTTAGTAATTCCGTATGTTGATGCTCAAAACCATAATAAGTTTGATAATCTTCATTACTGCTTAAACGGTAGCCACCCGATAAATCAAATACTTTTTTGCCCATGCTTAAAAAACGTGGCGCTAAATCAACACTCACTTTATGATCAGTACACAAACATACAAAATCGGCCGACTTTTCAATATCGTTATAAGCGCTCTCACTAAGAGGCAATAAAGGAGAATCAAGCAAACCTAAATGCTCAGGATACAAGTCACTTAATAATTTACCCTTATCTAAGCTTTGCTCAGATACATAGCAACCAGCTAAGGTTAATTGCGGGTGTTTTACTACCAAACTTGCTAATTCTGCGCCGCTATAGCCACTTGCGCCAATAATCACTACTTTCATTCGTTACTCTTTTTGGTTTTTTGTTACTACATTTATATTCAAATCGGGTTTAACAGTGCATAAAACACTATTTTATGAATGAAATCTGGTTATCGTCGTTTTATATTCATTGCGTCGCTTTAATATATTTATGCTTAAAAAGTGAATTGATATTCATCATAAATACTTTTATATTGTTATGCAATTAGATTGAATACTTATTTTGGATTTTTTTATGTCATTACCGTCTTTTTTATCTATGTATCAGCAATTGATTGCTGCACCTTCAATTAGTGCCATGGATGAGTCATTGTCTATGAGCAATAAAGGGGTGATTGATTTATTAGCTACTTGGTGTACAAGTCTTGGATTTGAATGTGAAATTACTGAGTTGTCGGGCCCTAAAGGTCGTTTTAACTTACTCGCAAAACGTGGCCAGGGAGATGGTGGTTTAATGCTTGCCGGTCATACCGATACAGTCCCATTTGATGATAGTCGTTGGAACTATAATCCGTTTAAATTAAGTGAAGATAACAATAAATTATATGGTTTAGGTAGTATTGATATGAAAGGGTTTTTCGCTTTTGTATTGCAATCAATCAGTGAACTAGATGAGAATATTCAAACACAGCCAATTTTGATTCTAGCTACTGCCGACGAAGAAACCACCATGGCCGGTGCACAGCAAGTTTGTCAGCATAAAAACTTAAAGCCAGCTCGGTGTATTATTGGTGAACCTACTGATATGACACCTGTTTTCACACATAAAGGACATATGAGCAGCGCGATTCGCGTAGTCGGTCGTTCCGGACATAGCTCTGATCCTGAACGTGGTTTAAATGCCATTGAAGTGATGCATAAAGTTATTGCAAAACTGTTAACTTTAAAAGAGCAATTAAAGAATAAATATGCAGTTGAGCATTTTGTTATTCCTTACCCTACTTTAAATCTAGGACACATTCATGGTGGCGATAATGCAAATCGCATATGTGGCTGCTGTGAAATGCATATTGATATGCGCCCTTTACCGGGTCTAAGTGTGCAAGAACTGCAAATGATGCTGTTAAAAATAGCTACAGAAATCAATAACCAATATCCAGATTCAGTCAGTGTAATGGATATGCACGAGCCAATCCCCGCATTTACCGGCAGTACTGATTCGGCATTAGTTAAACTGGCAGAAAAAATATCAGGAGAGCAAGCAGTTGCAGTGAACTACTGTACTGAAGCGCCATTTATTCAACAATTGGGTTGTGAAACGATTGTGATGGGACCGGGTTCAATTAATCAGGCTCACCAACCCGATGAATTTTTGGCGATGGAAAAAATTAAACCATCTCAACATATTATCACTGAAATGATCAGAACATCGTGTTTTAGCTAACAAAGAAAGTGCTGCTTGCGTTATCCCCACGCAACCTGGGAATAACGCAACTGTTACTGCTCAGTCCATGTATTTCTTAAGATATTTCTTAAATACAGGATCTGTTTTAGCCAGCTCTTTTTGCTCAGCAAGTATATCTTTTAAAATACTCTCTGATGTCAGCGGATTTGCAAGTACGACTCGAAATACCACTGTAGGTTGATGATCATACTGCGCGGGAGTTAAACGGGTACGGGACACAAATGAACGACCGGCTTCACGTTGGCGTTTTTGCATACTGGCAGTAAAACGATTTAACGAGGCAAAGATATCCAAACGCGTTTGTTCATCTGCTTGAGCTATTTTTTGTTTTATCTGTTTTGGCACATAACGGTATGTCAGTAAACATAACTCAGGTTCTGAGATCAGCTCAAAGTCGTCATCTGCTTTCACTAAATCAGCAAAGTAACGGGCTTTTTCAATTCCTTTATCTATTAAGATTTCGTAGCCTTTACGGCCAATAACGCGTAAGCAAGCATGCACTAACATAGCCATACCAGGACGACTACCTTCAAGTGTGTGGCTGCCTAAATCTTTAGAGCCTTTACGTAAAATATATTCTGCATGATGTTCTATAGCATCCGTAGCTGTAGGATCTTTAAATAGCACTAACCCAGCGCCCATTGGCACATACATTTGTTTATGAGCATCGATGGTAATTGAATCTGCTCGCTCAATACCTTTTAGTAACGAGCGGTATGTACTAGAAAGCAGCGTAGCTCCTCCCCATGCTGCATCTACATGAAAATGGCAGTTAAGTTCAGCGCTTAAATCAGCCATAGCATCGAGAGGATCAATATTACCGGTTTCAGTCGTGCCAGCGACCCCAACAATGGCCATCACTTTTATACCTTGCGCTGCTAGCTCATGGGCTTTGGCGCGCATTGCATCAACATTAACCTTATTGTTATCTGCAGTTTTAATGGCAATAAAGTTATCACGACCAATGCCAAGTAAATCAGCTGATTTTCCTAGCGAGTAATGGCCACGTTCAGAAATAAGTACTGCAAGGCCTTTATATCCATAATGCAACATTGCACTGATCAAACCTTGTGAACCAATCCCTTTAAATTCACCGTCCGCTTTCAGTAAGCGATTACGAGCAATCCACAATGCGGTAATATTGGCGATTGTGCCACCCGAACAAAAAGCACCTAGCGACGTTTTCGCACTGTGCATCCATTTGCTATAAAAACTGTCATCTTGCCCGTATGCCAAATGATGCATCATACCAAGCACTTGGCGCTCAAGCGGAGTAAATGCTTTGGAGGTTTCAATCTTAACTAAGTTTTGATTAAGGCCAACCATCAACTTAGAAAGTGGCAATACAAAATGCGGTAATGCTGACGTCATGTGCCCAATAAAGCTTGGCGCAGCGGTATGCACTGAATGAGCGACAAGTTGCTCCATAATATCTTGCGCATAAGCAGATACAAAAGTCGGATCTTCTGGGATCGCTGCCGATTGAAAATCTTTTTCAATCTCATGCAATGGCTTTTCAATTGCCGCTATGTTCTCATTCAAAAAACCTGCTAAATTGCTCGAGATCTCAAGTTCGATTTTACTCAAAGTTGAGTCTGGTGCTTCAGGCACAGTAAATATACGCATCAGAGTTTCTTTAGAGGCGACGGCACAACGCTTTTGATCCATCTTTATACCCAGTGAATGTAGCTTTGTTTAGCTGAAGATCCATATCAATGAACTCCATCGCTAATAACGCCAAAACTACAATGATTCTATGAAATGCGTTAACTTTACTGTAATAGAGTAGAAATGTCTCGTATAAAGCCACAAAAGTAGCCAATTGCATGACAAATTAATGATAAGTTGATTAATATTTATCATTAATTTGGCTAACTATATTTTTATAGGCGATACAGCCTTTTTTTGTATAATAGAAGGGCTAATAAATCAAGGAAGAGCATGATAAATACAAATTTACGGACAAATTGGATAATCGCGGGTTTCATACTGTTTTTTATCAGTTTATTAAGCTACATCTATTACACCTACAACAGCACCCGTAACGATATTATGCACAGCGTCGATACTCGATTACTCAATGCCGCATTAAGTGTCAAGCATATACTTGGTGATGACTATCATCAAAAAATCAATGCAGGCCAATATATATCATCAACCGAATACCAACAAAAAAGTCGGCAACTTTCAGAGTTTGCTAATGCGTTAAATATCGCTTATGTGTACGCCATGATATTAAAAGACGGTAATGTACATTTTAGTGCATCGAGTTACACTCAAAACGATCAAAATACCGGTAGAATCACCCAATTACTCGATCTTTACCCTGAAGCAACTGCCGCTAATATTGGCGCATTTTATTCAACAGAGCCGGTGTTTGAAATATCAAAAGATCAATGGGGACATTTTAAAACAATTTTTGTCCCTTTCGTGGATGCCAATGGAGTCACCTACTTAACAGGGGCCGATATCACCATATACGATCTCAATCAGCGATTAGCGCAAAGTGTATCTAAAGCTGCGGGCATGGCCATTTTTTTCTTTTTTATTGCTCTGTTGGTAGCCGGTATTTATGTGTATTTATTGAAACGTGCAATTTCAACCGATACCAGTAGTGGCTTTGCCAATCATATTGCACTTGAATATTATATTAAAAACTCCCCTAATCATCATCTGCAACTTGCTGTTATTTGGGTAAATGAAGTTGAAGATATAAGCAGTTTTTATGGTACTGAAGTAGGCGACCGCGTTATGAAAAACTTGTTGCAGCACTTCAAAAAGCGCCGCCCTGCGGGTAGTCAGATGTTTCGTCTAACGACCAACAAAATAGTCCTCATCGCTCCTTTGGGTAAAGATAATGCAGGTTTTCTCGAGGTGATCCAAGCCTATAATTGCAGTACCCCATTACTTACCGACCCTTTTATATACATCACCTTGTGCGCAGGCATCGCCAGTGGCAATAAATCAATGTTACTTGAAAATGCCCATATTGCCGCATTACAAGCCAAGCAGGGGCGCCACACTGTGGTCAATTACTCCAGCGCACTGCATGATGTAAAAAACCAATATCAGTATAATGTAGCAATGGCAAAAGAAGTACGTGAAGCATTTGAGAACAACAGAATTGTGCCTTATTTTCAGGCAATTTATGATAATGAAACGAATGCCATTATTCAGTATGAATGTTTGGCTAGAATGATCACCTGCCATGGTGAAATTCTTAAACCAGAATCGTTCTTAGATGTCGTTAATCGCTCTCGCATGGATGGCATGCTCACCCGCACTATGCTCACACAATGCTTTGCACGATTTAGAAAAACCAGTACGTGCTGGAGCATCAATATTACAGCCCAAGATATGCTTGATCCAAGCCTTGCTGAATTTTTGGAAAACGAATTTAAACGCTATCCACTACCGAGTAATATTACCTTAGAACTATTGGAAACCGAAGCTATCGCAAATTTTTCTGAAGTAAAAGCATTTATAACCATGGTTAAAAATCGTGGTATACGGGTAATAATTGATGATTTTGGTACAGGTTATTCGAATATCTCTAATGTACTAAAATTAGAAGTAGATGGTATTAAGCTTGATGGTAGTTTGATCAGACAGATCATTCACGATAAAGACATTTATCTATATGTTGAGCATATTGCCAACTTTGCAAAGCAACTCAACTTACAGCTAATTGCTGAGCATGTAGAGAGTAAACCTATCGCCAACGCGCTTAAAAAAGCAAATGTGACGCTAATGCAAGGCAATTACTTTGCCGAGCCTGTGCCACATATTACTGCAAATAAAAATCAACCGTATCCAATCTCTTAACCTGAACTCAGGTTAAGAGATATACGAAAACATTAACTTATAAAACACTTAATTTTTATTTCGAGCCAGCATTTAAATTAATCACTAAACGGTGACTTTGTTGACCACTT
>TARA_R110001606_G_scaffold18993_5_pt1 | contig 28662 bp, 25 predicted proteins | sample TARA_R110001606 | Tara Oceans TARA_R110001606 (sample SAMEA4398315) | marine metagenome | biome: Polar Biome; feature: [SRF] surface water layer (ENVO:00010504); material: water (ENVO:00002006), including particulate matter (ENVO:01000060) such as... | depth 5 m
CATTCCGGAAAACGGCCATTTTTGCGCGGGCAGGGCTGTCAAGGATGGCCACCATTTTATGATCAGTGGACCTTAGGGTGCGGTTTTCACTTCTGGTCCGTCAGCCGATTGTCCGTTCATGGAAAATTATCAACGACAAGCGGACATTGAGCCGTTGCGTAACGCCAGGGCCGCTTGCGGCCCAATAGCAGTCATTCGCACTGTCCAAATTCTATGTCCGCTTTGCGCCCTACGCGCATACATTCATAAGCTATATATAGCGCCGAAAGCCGACATTAGCGCGCAACAAAAAACCCCGCCGGATTGCTCCGACAGGGCTTAGGGATAGGTTTTTTTTGTTGACGTTTAAGCGTAGCTGACTTTGACGTTCGCTTTGCGCTGTCGACGCATTGCGCCCCCAATAGCACCGAAGCCGAAGATCATGAACGCCCATGTGGCTGGCTCTGGAACAGCGCCCAAGGCATCAAATTCCAAGGCACCAACTCCGAATATCCAGCTGTCGGTGCTATTGTTTGACCATGTCAGCGTCTTGATTCCGGTACCGGTAACATCGATGAAATTTACATAATCATTGCTGGTATCGATGACCCCGGTGTCAAGCAGGCCACCAACGGAGTCAAAGGCACTGTAGAAAGAGCCATTGCCGGAACCAAAATTGTTGAAAGTGAAGCGGACATTGGATGCCGTACCATCGAAAACAGCGTTTAGGAATGTGTTGGTAGGATAGTCATTGGTATCGCTGTTGGCCAGCGCAACCGGGCAGTCGCCAAAAACGCATACCGCGGAAGGAGTCGTCGCTGTACCCGGGCCACCATTCATCGAGAAGGTCACACCGCTTACGGTCGTAATTGGCGTCCCATCTGCAAACCCAGAGAAATCAATCAGGGTTGTAGCAGCAACTGGCGTAGCAAACAAAGCTGCGGCGGTGGCCGTCGTCGTCAGAACCAATCTCTTCATCTTCGTGCTCCATATTGTTGGTGACCGTGTTACAGTCAGCTAGGAGCTTTGCTCCAATTGTACGAACCCTAACAGATGGTTAACGCCATTCACTGGCATTTGCAAGTAGCCACGAAATAATACAATACCTGTATCAAAATGACACAGCTCAACATGTGCCGGCAACCTGAGCCAAACATCCAATTGGCCAATTCCGGAATGAGTCCAGCTTCTTCATTGATTTTCGGAGCAGCTTGCGATCTCCTCTCTTAGGCATGGTGTACCCTCATCTCAACGAACCACCGACAATCAGCCTGTCTGGGGCGAGATAAATATTCAGTGGAATCTGCTTTCGTTCTAGCGTCGACTGAAAAGCGACCATCTGGTGCCGGCCCAATAGCAGCCGTCTGAATCTCAACTGTCGAATGACCGCTTCCCACCCATTTGTTGCCTTTCAAAACAACCAATTCCAATGTCCGGTTTCGGGATGAAGGAGACAAATTTCATGTCTTTAGCTATTACGGCCTCTGAGGAGCCGAGCAATGGAACAATTGAAAGCTATGATAGTACCGATCACGGGTAGCTGCTTATGTGGTGAATTGACTTATCTGTGCTCGAAACCACCGGTGTGGTCAGTCAATTGTCATTGTAAATCATGCCAAAAGCTCAGCGGCGCGCCATTTGTGTCGGCTTTCTCGGTTCCTTCCGAAGCCTTCCAGATCAAAACGGGCAAAACGGTCGCTTTTTCGAGGATGTCGGAAAGCGGTCATTCGGTCTCGACATTTCACTGTGCCGCTTGCGGGACAAGGGTCTGTGCTCAAAGCGAGGGCAACAAGTCGCTGATGAATGTCTTTGCGCCTACGCTGGAAGATACATCCGGCTACGAGCCTATATCCAACGTATATTTGTCGGAGTCGGCTAGCTGGATCGTGCCCGACGAGAAATCGTTCAACTTTGAAAAGATGCCTTCATTTTGAACGGCATCAAGCGGCCGCTTTCGGGATGAATCCGACATTTGGAACAGGGCCTTCCGATTACCGCTTTCCACACTGATGTCGATGGCTAGTCGCGAGTGAATTTTATCCGCTGAAGGGGCGCTTTCAGGAACGAGCTAATATCCTTGGAACAGCAACAATTGAACATAATGCTCTCAGTCTGGTGAAATTCGACCAAAATTCTCCGATGATTCGAGTGATCATCTGTGCGCGTCGGTAAAGGGCCGTTCCCGGGAAAATGGAATATTGTGACTTAGTTGCAACGATATCCGGATGTTCCGCGATAATGCGCAGTAATAGGCCCTTTTCCGAGCCTATGTGCTGGACTATCCGTGATATTTATACCAGTGGCTGGCCCGAGAATGGACAGTCCGTTCCACTTGTTAAAAATATGTCATGCCTACGAACATAATGGTCGGGGCTCAGGAGAAACCAATGAAAATCGCGAAGTTTTTGGCCGCCACAGCACTGAGTGGCGTTATTGCTGCTTCCCCCGCTTATGCGCAGGATGTTCAGGAAGAAGAAGTCTTTGACGATAATGTGATCATTGTTACGGCTTCCAAGCGTGCAACCTCATTGCAGGACACACCTATTTCGGTCTCGGTGACAACCGGCGAAACGCTGGAAAATGCGCAAATCCGTGATGTGCTCGATCTGCAATCGGTTACGCCTTCGCTCCGTGTCAGCCAGCTCCAGACTTCTTCGGCATCGACCTTCATCATTCGCGGTTTTGGTAACGGCGATAATAATTTCGGCATCGAGCCATCAGTTGGCGTATTCATTGACGGCGTGTTCCGTTCGCGTTCGGCTGCAGCTCTGTCAGATCTTCCCAATGTCCAGCGCATCGAGGTGCTGAACGGCCCGCAATCGACATTGTTTGGCAAGAACGCTTCTGCCGGGGTGATTTCGGTTGTTACACGCGAACCGCAATTCGAATTCGGCGGAGCGGTTGAAGCCGTTTACGGCAATTACAATAATGTCGTTCTCAAGGGCGATATTACGGGCCCGCTGACGGAAAACATCGCCTTCTCGATCGACGGTAGCTACAACCGCCGCGACGGTTATGCCGATATTGTCAATCTGGACGAAGAGCAGAATGACCGGAACCGCTGGGCCGCTCGTGGTCAGCTTTTGTTCGAGGTAACACCGGATTTGACGATTCGTGCAATTGGTGATTATTCGCGGATTGACGAGATTTGCTGTCAGGTGACCACTGTTGTCGCCGGGCCGACCGCAGGAGCAATCCAGTTGCTCGGTGGCCAGTTCTCGACCGATCGATTCAGCTATGATGCCTATCTCAATCAGGTGCCGATTAACAAGGTCGACAATTACGGCGGCTCGATCCAGGCCGATTACCAAACTGGCGCGCTTTCTTTCACCTCTATCTCTTCCTACCGGGAGCTGAAGAACCTGTTCATTTCGGACATCGACTACAGCAGTCTGGATGTGGCGAACGAAACCCGTAACCAGAAGGTAAAGACATTCACCCAGGAATTGCGCGTCGCATCGGACTTTGATGGTCCGCTCAACTTTTTGCTTGGCGGCTATTATTTCGACGAAAGCATTTCCCAAAAAAGCCAGATCGAAAACGGTACCCAGATCCGTGACTTCTTCGAGATCCTGGCTGGCGGAAACCCGGCGGATATTATCGCGGGCAACCCGAGTGTATTCAACGCGGTTGAAGCAGGTCTCGGTCTGCCACAGGAATCAATTTTCCTCACACCGCTGCTTACATCAGAACAGTTCTCGATGGACAATACGTCCTACTCGATCTTCGGAACGGTTGATTTTGAACCGGTCGATGGCCTCGTCTTCACAGGCGGCTTCAACTACACCGATGACAAGAAGGACTTTGCACTCGCGCAGCAAAGCTTCGATCCACTGGGTCAAATCAACCTGGTCGATGCGTTCATTGTAGGCGCAACGGCCGGCGCTGTAACGACCAGGGATCAGTTTCAGGCACTTCCGGCAGCCAATCAGGCAGCTCTGCTTGCCGCGGCAACCGACCCAACCGTCAATACGCTGCTCGGCCTTTCCGCGTTCCAGTTCCAGCCACCGTTCTTGACGATCCCGAACGCGGTCGAAGACGGCAAGACCCGGGATGACAAGTTCACCTATCTGCTGCGCGCATCCTATGCGATCTCGAACGAGGTCAACATCTATGGTAGCTATGCAACAGGTTTCAAGGCGAGCTCGGTTAACCTGTCGCGGGATAGCCGGCCTTCCAGTGCCGACTATGTTGCAGGCCCGGGTGGTTCGACTTTCGCGGCTCCATCGTCGCCAATTCTCGACGGCGGTCTGGCTGTACCGAACTTGCGGAGCGGTTCGCGCTTTGCAGGGCCAGAGAACGCCACCGTATATGAAATCGGTGTCAAAGGTCAGTGGGAAGGCTTCGGCTTCAACCTTGCATTGTTCGACCAGACTATCAAAGGCTTCCAAAGCCTTGCCTTCACCGGCACCGGCTTCGCGTTGCAAAATGCAGGCCAGCAATCGGTCAAGGGTTTCGAATTTGATAGTACAATCAAGCCGACTGACGGATTGGTTTTCACATTTGCAATGACCTATCTTGATCCACTTTTCGACTCCTTCACAGGCAGTGTTTTGGGTGATCTGACCGGTGCTACCCCTGGCGGCATCCCTGAATTTGCTATTTCGACTTCCGCGACCTATTCACATGAATTTGGCGGTAGTGGAAATATGTTGATCACGCGGATCGATTACAGCCATGAAAGCAACACGGCGATCAACAATGGCTTGCCAACGTTTAACGCCGATCTCGGCAACACCCAGATTTTTGATCGCGAGGTCAATCTGGTCAACGGCTCAATGACGCTGAAACTTGAAAACGGTCTGGAAATCGGAGGATATGTACGCAACCTGCTGAACGACCAGTTCCTCACGACCGTATTTGATGGTGTTGCACAATCAGGAACGGTTTCCGGATATCCAAGTGCCCCGCGCACATATGGTGCTGTCGTCCGTTACAAATTCTAATCGACACCAATTTCGCTAAAAATCAGACCCTGCCGGGCAACCGGCGGGGTTTTTTGTATCAAAATTACATCAAATCAACCGTCTATGATGCAAAAATATAACTCAAGGGTGCAATTTTCGCATTTCAGGCTGGACTTAATCGCGCGATTAGTTGAATATTGGCTGATCGGGGGGATGAGTAAAAATACCACTCTCCGATTATAACGTTGGGATTTGGGAGAGAGAAATGCGTAAATCGCTATTATTAGCCGCTACAGCTATATCGACAATGTCCGTATCTGCCATGGCGCAGGACCGTGACGATGGTGTCATTGATGATAACGTCATTATCGTTACCGCACAGAGGCAGGCGCAAAGCGCCCAGGATGTTCCGATCGCGGTATCCGCTTTTTCGGGGGCAGCACTGGAAGCCCAGCAGATCGAAAATAGTTCCGATCTTCAACTGACCCTTCCGAACATCACTTTTACCAAAACCAACTTCACCAGTTCCAGTTTTACAATTCGCGGAATCGGCGATCTTTGTGTGGGCGTGTCTTGCGATCAGGCAACCGCCATCCACTTGAACGATCAGCCTCTATTCTCGACGCGCCTTTTTGAAACAGAGTTTTTCGACCTCGAGCGGGTTGAAGTGTTGCGTGGTCCGCAAGGTACCTTGTTCGGACGTAACGCAACCGCAGGTGTGGTCAACGTCGTTACCGCCAAGCCGAGAATGGGCCAGTTCCAGGCGGCCGGCGACATCGAATATGGCAATTACAATGCGCTCAAAGTCAAAGGCATGGTCAATGTACCGATCGGCGACAATATCGCATTCCGAGGTGCCGGCGTTTATGTGAAGCGCGATGGCTATACGACCAATCTCAACGGCGGACCGGATCTGGATGATCGCGATCTCTATTCGATCCGCGGTTCGCTTCGTTTTGAGCCTACTGCGGATACCACTATTGACCTATATGCATCCTATTTTCGTGAAGATGACAATCGTATGCGGATCCAGAAGCAATATTGTCAAAGAGACGAAACAGGCATATTGGGTTGTTTGAACAGTTCCCGCAATGCGGAATCATTCAACGCCAACTCTACTTTCACGGCTGCGTTGTCTTCACGGGAATTCCTTGCAACGCAGGGTATCCCGACAGTATTCGCGCTGGGTAGCCTCTATGGTCCGGACCAATATTCGGGAATTGATATTCCTGCGGACTCCAGGACGGTCAATACCGCGTTCACGCCGGAATATTTTACCAGCGAGATGACTTTCCAGGGCAAGATCGAGCATGATTTCGGTCCGATCAGTGCACAGCTTTCGGGTACCTACCAGAAGGTGAAACTGGATTCACGTCAGGACTATAACAACAATATCGGTCGCCGCGATATCTATGCACCTGCATTGAACACGCTTGCCGCAGCGGCAGCAGGTCTGGTTCCCGGTCTTCCTGCAGCTTATTTTTCACCACTTGCTGCAGCGATCATTCCAAATGGTCCCGACGGAGTTCTCTGTACTTCGGATACGGATACCATCGGTCTCGGGTCATTTGGTGGCAACAGCAACTGTGCCACAACTCCGCTTCAATATGACCGCTCGAACCAGGAGAATAGCAGTTGGTCGGCAGAAGCAATTATCTCGAGCGATCTGGATGGTCCGTTCAACTTCCTCGTTGGCGGTATCTATGCAGATTATCATCTGACCGAGAATAGCTATTATGTGAATGCCTTCGCTATCGATTATGTCGTGGGTATACTTGGCAGCTTCACGTCGCTGGGCAATGGCTTGCCGCCATCGTTCCTCGGCACGCCCTATTTCCGCAACAATACGGATGATCTGACCGTCAAATCCTACGGCTTGTTCGGTGAGGTCTATTTTGACATCACGGACAGCCTGAAACTGACGGGTGGTTTGCGTTACAACAACGACAAGAAAAATGTTCAGGCTCGTTCGACCCTGGCCAGCTTCCTTGTCCCATACGCTCAAACAACCAATGCATTTGAGTCTCCGTTCGTCGGATCCTTTGATGCAGATCCAGGTACGCCCGGCAATCAGATCTTCCAGAATCGTCAGGTCAAGAACGATGAGATTACCGGTCGAGCGGTGCTTGATTATAAAATCTCCGACGACAATCTGATCTATGTATCATATTCTCGTGGCTATAAATCCGGAGGCTTGAACCCACCATTGCAGCCAATTTTCGCGGTTCCGGAATCATTCCGGCCTGAGCAGGTTGATGCGTTTGAAATCGGATCGAAAAATACATTCGGCGATGGCGCCCTGCAACTCAACCTGACTGCATTTTACTACAAATATAAGGATTTGCAACTCAGCAAGATTGTCGCACGGACCGCGGTGAATGAAAATATCGATGCCGATATCTACGGTGCGGAAGTCGAGGCCGTCATTCGCCCTGATCCGGACTGGATGATCAATATGGGCTTCAGCTATCTGCATACCGAGGTCAAGGGTGACACGTTTAATAGCGATCCGCGTGACTTTGGCGGAGGCCGGTCGGATGCGGTGATCATCAAAGATATCACCAATGCATCTAACTGTGCTGTGACTTCCGCATCCGGCAATGCGGCAGGAGTGAATGCTTTCGTCAACACGATAAACGGTGCGATCAATGCCGGATTGGTGCCCGGCCTTGCCGCTGGTGCCGGTCTTCAGCCTACGGTAGCTTTCCCTGCTAATGGCGGGATTGCCTCAACCGGTGCATTCGGTATCTGCGGTGTGCTGGAAGCGGCTGCGGCAGGTGCATTTGCCGGTGCTGGCGTTGATCCGGCTGCATTCGGCGGGATCGAATATTTCGCTGCCGGTGTTCCCAAGAACATTCGTGGAAACTCGTTGCCACAAGCGCCGCAGCTGAAATTCTCGGCGGGCGTGCAATATACCATGAACTTTGACAACGGCATGAGCCTGGTCCCACGCGTGGATCTTGCTTATACCGGCGAAAGCTTCGGCAGTATCTTCAACGGCAACGTCAACCGGATCAAAGGCTATGCGCAGGCAAATGCCCAGATCCAGCTGAACGGAACCGATGATCGCTGGTATGTTCGCGGATTTATCCAGAATGTCTTCGACAGCAACTCGGAAACCGGTCTCTATGTGACCGATCAGTCTTCCGGGCTCTATACCAACGTGTTCACGCTTGAACCACGCCGCTACGGTATCGGCGCCGGCTTCAAGTTCTGATCTGAAGCGAAGATGAAATGAAGAAGCCCTGCCGGCAAACCGGCGGGGCTTTTTTTTACCTGAGATGCCGTTTGGCGAAAGCTCGACCTGGTCCGGATTTTAGATATTTTTCGAAATCGGCGGCCTTTTCTCGGCTGAGGAAACCGTGGATTGAGATGATCTCCCAAGGTAAATGTTTCTGGGTGTGTCTGGATTTTCCAGCATTATGGTCTTTTAGGCGAGATTCGACATTTTCTGCCAAACCTACATAATATTGATCAGGATCTGATTCGCTTCGCAGAATATATGCGAAATGCATAAAGTCCTCCTTCGCTAAAGCTTCGGCGGACAGCCTTTTCTCCCAGCGGTCGCTAAACGGCTGGCTTGCCAGCCGAAGCTCCCGCAGGGAGCGAAGGCTGGTGCGCGACACAGTCTGTAGCGAACTGGTCTCAGGAGTGATTTCCCTGATATTAGGGAATTAACAGGGAAATTTGCTCATTTGAGCGCTAAAACAGGCTGTTTTGCGCGATTTCGATTGGATGTGATAGCAAAATAGCGCGCCTTTACCGTAACTTACTAACGTAAAAAACCGTTTTCCTGTTAATCGACGTAACAGGGAATTAATTCTCTCGAACAGGAAGCTTATTCGCCAATATCAGGGGGCTTAATGGATATAACAGGGATATTGGGTGGCCGCCAATTCAGAGCGCTTCTCGCTGTCGTGAATAGTACGGCAGGATGTCGATTGTCCTCCAACAGGCGGAGGCAGCAGTGCTGGAATAAATGAGCGAAGTCTGGTTGAAAACATCCAAAGATTGCTGCAGGCCATAGCTCTTGATTAGAACGAATGGACATGATATGTTCCCCTTATGTACATTGATGATTCGCTCGCAGACGAGTCTGCCGATCGCCGCCTTGAGGTTGTTTATACGCGCATCGAAAAGCTGATCCCGGATCAGCGCAATGCGCGAACCCATTCCAAAAGGCAGGTTACTCAAATTGCAGAGTCGATCAGTGCATTTGGCTTCACCAATCCCATACTTACTGATCCTGAGGGCGACATCATTGCGGGGCATGGCCGGCTGCGCGCCGCCAAGGACCTGAACCTTGCCGAGGTTCCCGTTATCGTACTTGCCGGCCTCAGCGAAACGCAGAAGAAGGCGCTGCGTCTTGCTGATAACAAGATCGCGCTTAATGCGGGTTGGGACGTGGAAATTCTTAAGCTGGAGTTGGCCGACCTATCACTGCCAGAAGTAGACATCGACCTGGGACTGACCGGATTTAGCCCAGGCGAGATCGACGTAGTTCTCTCTGATAGTGAGGATCCGGATGATGAAGTAATCCCCGCTGTGCCTGAAAACCCGCGCGTGCAGTTCGGTGATATTTGGCAGCTTGGCGAGCACAGGGTTGCCTGCGGCGATGGGCGTGATGCTGCGTTCTTGCAGAAAGTAGTTGGCGAGGGTGCTTTGATCGACTGTGCTTTCCTTGATCCGCCCTACAACGTGAAGATCAACGGCCACGCCAATGCCAAGGGGCGTCACCGCGAGTTCGCGATGGCATCGGGTGAAATGAACGAAGCCGAGTTCAGGACGTTCCTTGCTGATACTTTAGGTGCCTGCGCAAAAGTATCACGCGGCGGGGCGGTCCATTTTATATGCATGGACTGGCGTCACATGGATGATGTGACCGCTTCGGTCGGTTATATCTACGGCGACCTGCTCAACATTTGTGTCTGGAACAAAAGCAATGCCGGGATGGGCTCGCTCTACAGGTCGAAGCACGAGATGGTCTTCGTCTACCGGGTTGGCGATGAGCCGCACATCAATAACGTTGAACTTGGCAAGCATGGCCGTAACCGGACCAATGTGTGGGATTATCCCAGCGTCAACTCCATGCGCGGCTCACGCCGCGAGGATCTGGCGCTTCACCCCACGGTCAAGCCGGTTGCGATGGTGGCGGACGCTTACTGCGATGTCACAAGGCAGAGCGAGCTTGTTCTCGATATCTTCCTTGGCTCGGGCACAAGTCTTATTGCTGCTGAGCGCGTGGGCCGCGCCTTCCGCGGCCTGGATATTGATCCTGCCTATGTTGATCTTGCGATGCAGCGTTGGAGTGATCTAACCGGCCATGAGCCGCAGCTGGTATTCCGCGATGACAGGAACGTAGCTGCATGAGCAGTACGCGCTTTCAGCCTGGTCAATCCGGCAATCCCAAAGGTCGCCCTCGCAAGCAACGCAGACCTAATGTATCGGCGTTCAAGATCATTCTCGACAAAACACTGACCATTTCCCAAAATGGAAAGCCACGTGAGGCGACCGTTGAAGAGGCCTTGCAGCAGCAGACCCTCAAGGATGCTCTTGCAGGAAAGCGTTTGGCAATCCGCAAATTGCTCAAAATGATTGAGAAGCGGGAAAGGGCGCTTGAGAAGAAGAACCCCGTGCCGGGCCGTAAAATCGAGGTAAAGCACCATCACTCGGCCGACAATGCGAATGAGGCTCTGCGTATTCTGGATATTGCAGAGCCCGAGCCGGACTTTCCAACAAGATGGAAAGTGCATGCCTGGGCGACGCAGGCAGCACTGAGCCGTCCCGGACGCAAAAAATTTGACCGTAGGCAAGTCGACAATATCAAGTTCTTCACGTTTGATCCTGATACCTTGAAGTGGCCGCGGGGAAGAGTTGAGTGAGCGAAGGTTACGGTAAGCCGCCAACCGCAATGCGTTTCACGAAGGGCCAGTCCGGGAATCCGAAGGGGCGTCCCAAGAACCAGCATAAATCAGTTCCTTACGATGCCGTCCTTGGCCAGATGGTGACTATCCGCGAGGATGGCCGCGAGCGGCGGGTAACTGCTGCCGAGGCGTTCCTTCTTCAATTGACCCAGAAAGGGCTCGCAGGCGATAGCGCAGCTGCCCGGGACTCGCTTGATGCTATCGAAAACGCTCGCTCGGAGCGCGGCGACGACAGGCATGCTATCGATACTATCATCTTATCGGCGGTCAGCTCTGGTGCTGATGCGATTTTGGAACCACTTGGTTTGGCAAAGATGAAATACCCAGCAGATAAACAGCGAGTGCGATGGGAATTGAACCCATGGATCCTCGATGTTGCGCTTCAGCGGCTTGGTGAAAGGCGGCTTACTGTTGAAGAACAGCAAGAAGTGTGGAGCGCGGCACGCACGCCCAGCAAGGTCAGCTGGCCGGAGTGGTGGGAGGTCAAAGCGTGAATTGCTCTGTTCGCCCGACTTGCGGTCATTTGAACTGACTGGAAGGAAGAATTAGCTGCCGGTCAGCTTACGCCCCACTTGCTGTCGTTCGCTGCAACCCGTTTTTATGTCTGCTTCGCGCGATAAGCAGACGTTGGCTTAGTGGCTGCCTCACCCCGAAAGCGGCCATTAAACTTCAGTGAACTCATAAGAAAGTTGGAGGAGAATTGAATCTTTGTTGAATTCACAACATCAATAGTCCAGCGGAACAATTGGGGATAGGGTGTCGCCCATGGTGTCGGAAAAGTCGGCTATACTTTGTACCGCATTGCCGCTCCGGTAATTAGCTGCTTTTTATAGCCATCATGACTGTCCTTATCCCCGTGCTGGGAGACCAGCTTTCACCGCGTCTGACGACATTGACCGAGGCTGACCAGGAAGATTCCGTCATCTTGATGATGGAGGTGATGGAAGAAGCGACTTACGTGCCTCATCATCCCAAGAAAATTGCCTTCATTTTTTCCGCGATGCGCCACTATGCCGAAGAACTGCGGGACCAAGGTTGGGTCGTTGACTATGTGCCGCTGGACGACGAAGACAATTCGGGAAATTTTACCGGCGAGGTGAAGCGCGCCATATCTCGTCATCAAGCCACGGCCGTGCATATTACCGAGGCGTCGGAATATCGCGTTATGGAGATGATTGACGGCTGGAAACAGGCTTTCGGCGTGCCGGTTACCATCCACCCCGATAACCGCTTTATTTGCGACCACTCGACATTCGACAAATGGGCGAAGGGACGCAAGGCTTTGCGCATGGAGAATTTCTATCGCGATAGGCGCAAAAGCACAGGACTGCTGATGGATGGCGACGAGCCAGAAGGCGGCTCCTGGAACTATGACAGCGAAAATCGAAAACCGGCGCAAGAGGATGTTTCCATGCCACAGCCGCTGCGTTTCGAACCGGATGAAATAACACGCAAGGTTTTGGCCCTCGTCGATGACCGCTTCGCCGATAATTTCGGAACTCTTGATGACTATTGGTTCGGCGCAACGCGGGCTGATGCCGAACAAGCCTTCGATGCATTCATCGAGCGCGCCCTTCCCTGTTTTGGCGACTTTCAGGATGCCATGCTGACGAACCAGAAATTTCTCTTTCATGCGTTGATTTCGCTCTACCTGAACGTCGGACTACTGGACCCGCTTGCAGTCTGCCGCCGCGTCGAGGACGAATATTACAAAGGCCGCGCACCTCTCAATGCAGCGGAAGGTTTCATTCGCCAGATTATTGGCTGGCGAGAATATGTACGCGGCATTTATTGGCGGGAGATGCCGGGATATGAAGAGCAAAATGCTCTAGCGGCCAACCGGGATCTGCCCGCCTTTTACTGGTCTGGTGAAACCGATATGGCATGCATGAAAGCCTGCATAACCCAGACCCGCGAGGAAGCATATGCCCATCACATCCAGCGGCTGATGGTCACGGGCAATTTCGCATTGATTGCGGGCATTGACCCGAAGCAACTGCATATCTGGTATCTCTCCGTCTATGCCGATGCGTTCGAATGGGTCGAGCTGCCGAACACCCTGGGCATGAGCCAGTTTGGCGATGGCGGCCTGCTGGCCTCCAAACCCTATGCGTCCAGCGGGTCCTATATCAACAGGATGAGCGATTACTGCAGAAATTGCAGCTACTCCGTGAGCAAGAAAGAGGGCAAGGACGCTTGCCCGTTCAACTATCTCTACTGGGATTTTATCGGGCGACATGCAGAGCGATTCCGGAACAATCCGCGCATGGCGATGATGGTCAGCAGCTATGGAAAGTTCAGCGACGACAAGAAGGCGCAGATTGACGCGGATGCGCGGCGATTTCTGGACAATCTGGACTAACGTTTCCGCCGGCAATCATCCGAACAATAGCGAACATTCTCCCAGTCACGCGCCCATTTTTTCCGCCACGCGAACGGCCGCCCGCAGGCTTCACAAATTTTGGCTGGCATGTCGGATTTCTTCCGCATCTTTGGCATCGCTCAGCTTTGCGCAACCAGACCGTCGTTTGCGTCGATCGCAAAATGCTCTGCCACCAGGCCGCGAATGTCTATTCTGACTTTCAAACGCGCCGCGAGCAACGCCATGCCGCTGATCTTGCGCTGGACAAAAAGCAAATCGGTTGGCGGGATATGCCATGCTGCCCTGTCCGCTGCCACATCCATGCCCTGATCACGCAAAATGTTGACGAACCCCCGGTCTCCAAAATCAAACATGCCGGGCCGATTTAATTCGCCCACAATGACATCGATCATGGCATCAATCCGGTCTCGATGTCGGGTGACTGCTGCCTCGCCGACAAAGCCGGTTGCCACCGCTTCCTCGCGCACCGTAACGCGATCACCATTGAGGGCGGCGGTTATCAGTCTCCGATATCCGTCGGCTATTTTCGCATCAACCTGTCTGGTTGCGCCAAAGTCGAGCAGCACCAGCTGGCGCGTTTCCGGCTGATAGCGGTAATTGGCGAAATTGGGGTCCGACTGGACGATCCCGAATTCAAACAATTCCCGCATCACCAGCTTGAACAACAAGCGCATGGCTGCGTCACGGGTCTCCTGCGGTGCATCCACAAGCGTCTCGATCGCCTTGCCTTCGACAAAGCCCATCGCCAGCACCTGATCCGTGGTGAATTCAGTATCTACAACGGGAATGACATAGTCCGGTGAATCGAGCAGCAATTCTCCAAACAAGCTCAGATATCGACCTTCCCGGACATAATCCGCTTCCTCGCGAAGCTGCTTTTTTGCCTCCGCCAATAGCGGTGAAATATCCAATTCACGCGGCAGGAGATTCGAAACCCGTAATAACGTCGCGACGTTGTCGACGTCGGCATCAATGCTTTCCCTCACACCGGGATATTGAACCTTTATCGCAAGGTCCCGACCGTCCGGCGTCACTGCCCGGTGGACCTGTCCAATGGATGCGGCTGCAATGGGTGTCGCGCCAAATCGGGCAAAGCGCTTGCGCCAGTCCTGTCCCCACTGCTGAGCCAGAACCTGCTGCAATTGCCGTGGCGGCATCCGGTGGGCGTTGTCGCGCAGCCGCGCCATGATTTCAGCCAGTTCCTCGGGAAGCATATCTCCAGCATCCATCGAGATCATCTGGCCGAGTTTCATCGCAGCCCCGCGCAAATGCGACAGCCGGTCTGCGACTCTGGCCACATTGCCGGGCGTGAGCATCATATCGCGCATAGCGGGGCGTTCCCCGTCGGCCAATCTCCGTGCGCCTTCGGCAATCATGCCGCCCGCGACGCCGCTGGCTAAGCGCCCGAACTGACCCAGACGGGACAATCTGCCGTACGGGACGGCACGGTATTTTTGTTTCCTGCTATTGTCTGTCATGTCTTTACCATCCCCGGCTACCGGGCACGCCTTTGAACGGGCCAGCCAGTTTGCTGGTTATCCAGCCGCCGTAAAAGTCACCGCGTTGGGGGGTCACGACTTCACCGTCGACGCGACACCGGTCAAAGGGTCCGGCGTAAAAGGCGACATGGTCACGCAGGATCGCAAAATCCGCGCTGGGGCTAGGATAGCTCCAGCCGATGCGCTGCAATATGGTTTTTCCGACCACCACATCCCAATAGACTGCGGCGCCTTTCCACTCGCAAAAGGAACTTCCTTCTGCTCTTCGCAGCAGGCCGGAGCCAATATCTGATGACGGAATATAATAGGTGGGCGGATGGCTGGTCTCGAGCGTGCGAACGCTAGCGCGCGTGTCGGCGACAAGCTGTCCTTCATGTTCGATAGTAATCCGCGCGGTACACGGCTCGGCGATCGCCGGGCGGGGGTAGTTCCAGACGCTCTCCTGTCCCGGTCCGATTGGATCTGGCTGAGGCCTCATGACTTCAGCCGCCCGCCGGCATAGCGCTGCAGTCGCGGACGAATACGCAAGAATAGCCGATAGGCAGATTCGAGAACCGGCAAAACCCCCGGGAATCGGGCCGCAATGCCCAGAGGGCGCAAAAGCGGAACGGCTCGCCACATCGCCGCAAAAGCGGCCGCACCAGACAGTAGGACGTTATTTTCCCGGGCGTGGAAGCGGTCGAGCATGAATTTGCGATCGAGAGGGCAGAATGTACCGGGCAATGTCAGGTCGACAAACTGGATCGCACCCTTCTTGTCTAGCGACCGAAACAATGCGATCTCCCGAAGACATAGGGGGCATCCACCATCATACCAGACTGTAACCTTGTTCATATTTTCCTACTCGTCCATTGGGACATATTGAGAACTCCAGTCCCTTTTGCGAAAGTCGGCATTCTGATCGCTTCGAGAACCGAAATGATATGGTCCCTTATGCGGGCAAATTTCACGCAGGGCCATACGGCTGAAAGACCTATGTTATGAACATCGCTATTATTGGTTCTGGCCTATCCGGGCTCGCCTGCGCAGACCATTTGGTCGCTGCCGGATATCAAGTTTGCCTTTTTGACAAGGCCCGAGGGCCCGGAGGACGCATGTCCACGCGGAGGGCAGAAACTACCGCCGGCCAGGTCAGCTTTGACCATGGTGCCCAATATTTCACCGCCCGCGATCCGGCTTTTCAGATCGTGGTAAAGCAATGGCAGGAGTCCGGTGTAGCGGCGCTTTGGGCTGCTGCAGGGCCGGAAGCCTGGGTTGGGGTGCCCGCCATGAATGCGCCGATCAAGGCGCTCGCGACGCGCCATGATGTCGCATGGTCGATACGCATAGATGGATTGGTGAAACAGAAGAATGGTTGGCAGTTGCAGAGTGAGGGTCATATTATCGAGGCGCTATTTGACGTCATCATTTTGGCGATACCGGCGGAGCAGGCGGCGTCTATGCTGGAACCGTGGGAAAGCGAGTTTCAGGCACTGGCCGAAGATACAGTTTCTGCACCCTGCTGGACCTTGATGCTGGCCTTCGCCGATCCGATAAAAACAGGCAAGGCAACTTTCCGCGACGATCGCGTCATTGGTTGGGCCGCGCGCAATTCGGACAAGCCTGGCCGCACAGGACCAGATAGCTGGGTCATACAAGGGTCTCCGGATTGGTCGACCGAACATCTGGAAGACAGTCCTGAGCAGGTTGTCACGGCGTTATCTGGTCGCTTTGCTGAACTGCTGGGTTTTTCTCTCCCCGATCCGTTGATCGCATCCGCCCACCGGTGGCGCTATGCACGTTCGGGTAAAACGGACCATAGCGCGCTCTACAATGGCGATCTGAAGATCGGTGTTTGTGGAGACTGGCTGATCGGACCGAGAGTAGAATGTGCGTGGCTGTCCGGAGCGGCGCTCGCAAAGATGGTTTTGGCTTAAAGTGCAGCCAAGGCTAGGGTGCTCAATCCCAGTCCCGCGGATAACATGATCCGCAGACGCAGCATCCAATCCGGCATCAGGTCCAGACGAGCCAGCCTTACATCAACCGATAATGCGACAATGATAGCGATCCCGAGAAACGCCAGCGACGGTCCGGGCCAGGTCGAACCGATCATCCAGGGAATGCCGCTGACCATAGCCAGCAAGCTGGGCACAACAGCAGCGCCATAGATCCATCGTGGTGCGTTGGGAGCAGCGACGGCCAAGCCCCACCACAAGCCGCCGAGAAAGCTCAAGATCAAAGCAGCATATAGAAACGCACCGCTTAAGGCGATGAAGCGTGTGTTGTCGTCAAATACCGCAACCAGACACACAAGTTGAGGCAATAGTCCGGCTAGTCCCAGAACGCGCGCTCGAAATGAAAAGCCTTTTTGCACAATACTCCAGATTCGAAAGTCTTCTTTTGATCAGCGGTGGTCGAAAAATCCAAGGTGATCTGGACGTTGTTGAACTGAAAATAGCCGCCGCTACTGGAACACGTGTAGCGGCGGCAGAGGGTATCCATCGAAGAGGGAAAAAATGGGATACCCCTTAAGGTTAATTCAGTCAGGGCATCAAAACCGTGTCAATCACGTGGATGACGCCGTTTGATGTTTTGATATCGGCTTTAACCACATTAGCGTTGTCGATTTTGACGCCATTGGTTCCGTCTACCGAAACAGTTGTTCCCTGCACGGTGGCAGCCTCGATTTGCTTACCTGCCAAGCTCTTGGAATAGACCTTACCCGACAGGACGTGATACGTCAGGATGGACACCAATTGATCCTTGTTTTCTGGCTTCAGAAGCGTCTCTACAGTCCCGGCCGGAAGTTTTGCGAAGGCTTCGTCGGTGGGCGCAAACACGGTGAATGGGCCATCGCTGCGCAATGTTGATTCTAAACCGGCGGCCTGCACTGCTGCGGTGAGCGTTTTGAATGATCCGGCAGCGATGGCGGTATCAACAATGTCCGCCGACGGGACCTCCGCGTGGTGTTTTGCCGATGCTGCAGCTACCGGCGTCAATGCAATTGCGAATAGCGTCATGGACGTGATGGCAGCAGCGGATGCGCTGGCCAGGACTTTGGATATGGTCATGATAGTTCCTTTTGTGGTTGTTTAGCCGATTGTCCCACAGTCTACGGCTGGCCTGCCCAACTGGATCATTTTTTGTGAAAATTTTTTTGAAACGGACCTTATCAACATAATAGGTAAGAAAATTGTGCCGAAAAATGATCCAAAACCAGCGCTTGACCGTATGCTCGTTATTGGAGATTGAGATGCGTGACCATTTGCAACGTGAAGCGGCTACAGAAGGTTCGGACAATTTGTCCGCCCGGTCTGCTATTGTGAAGGCATTGCCGGGAAGAGAGCGAAAAGACGCCGCTTTGATGCAGCGCGTTAGCGGATCGCGTGACCGTGCGGCGCTTGAAGAAATCGCCACTCATTATGCCCCGCGCCTCAAGGCCTGGCTGATGTATCGCGGCGAACAATCATCCACGGCAGAAGATATCGTTCAGGACGTTCTGATTTCGGTGTGGACCAAGGCAAATCAATTTAATCCCGTCAAGGGCGCGTTCTCGTCATGGATATTCCGCATGGTTCGCAACACATGGATTGATCACAAACGCACACATGATCGCATGCAACCTACAGCGCCGGACATCGTCTCGACGATGGTTGATGCTCCGGTAGATGCAGCCGATGTGAATTATGACCAGTCGCAGTCGGCACTGGCAGTACAGGCTGAACTGGCAAAACTTCCGATTGAGCAGAAACAGATACTGCATCTCGCCTTTTTCGAAGGACTTTCCCACAGCCAGATCGCAGAGCGAACTGGTTTGGCGCTGGGTACAGTAAAGAGCCGTATCCGCGTGCCACTCAAGAATATGAAATCAAAATTAGAGAATTTTCGCGGAGTTAACCAATGAACAATACGCCACAAACTGCATTCCATTCTGTTGATGAAGAATGGTTTGCCTCCTATTGCGCCGGCGGATTGTCGCCGGCAAAACATTTGCTCATTTCCTGTCAGTCGACAATGAAACCCGAATTGTCGTCGCGTCTTGCGGCAATGGACCAGGTGGGCGGCGCGTTGCTGGAATCTGCTCAGGGCGAGGCCCTTTCGAAAGATTTTTTTGAGCGGATATTGGAAAAGATGGAAGCTGTACCGGTTTCCCAGGGCCTGAATAGTGCCGGCGAACTGCAACCGGAAAATACTAGCCGAGATGCCTGGGTTCCGTCACCCCTCGAAGATTTCCTGAAACGCACCGGGCAGGAATTGAGATGGAAGAAGCTTGGCTTTGGTGTTGAACGGGCATCCCTGTCCAATGATGACGGCGAAGAGCTTTACTTGCTCAAGGCCCCTCCCGGATTGAAAGTTCCACGCCACACCCACGAAGGGGAAGAGTGGGCTCTTATCTTGCAGGGCGGCTATAAAGTCGGCACCGAAAGCTATGGTCCGGGAGACCTTCACCGCGAAGACGAAAGCTGCACCCATCAGCCGATCGTCGACGACGACGGCGAACCATGCATCACATTGGTCGCCCTTGAGGGCAGCCTGAAATTTTCAAATCCGATCATGAGACTCTTGAAGCCCGTCATCGGGATATAAGGCGGTAATATGTTGAACAAAATTCGTACTCATCTTTTTTCAATTGTGGGGCTATTCTCCGCGATCGGATCTGCACACGCACAGGAAAATATTGAACAGCCCAGATATGACGTACTCAAACAATCAGATGGTGTTGAACTGCGCAGCTACGCGCCATATCTTGCCGCTGAAGTGACGGTAAAGGCTGGATCGTCAGGCGAAGCATCCAGCAAGGGCTTCATGCAGCTGGCGGGATATATTTTTGGCGGGAATCAGCGCGCAGACAATATTGCTATGACTGCTCCGGTAACAACAGAGGCAAGATCAGGCTCCACAACAATAGCGATGACGGCGCCTGTCACGACGTCCGAGAAGGATGACGGTGTTTACACAGTTCAATTTTCCATGCCTTCGAAATGGACGATGGATACGCTACCTATTCCCGATAATGACAAGATCGAGCTGACGCAGATAAAGGCTGAAAAACGGGTTGCATATCGATTTACGGGTCAACGGTCTCAAGCGCGTATCGAAGAAGCTGCGGCAAAAATTGGAGATTTCATGGAAATGGAGAAATTGGAGGTAGCTTCATCGATAATTGTTGCCGGATATGATGGACCAAGCGTGCCGACGGAAAAAAAGCGTTGGGAAGTCATGCGAATCGTCAAATAACCTGTTCAACGATTTTTTGGAGCCCACAGTCATGAAAGCCGTTCTCGTCCTGATTGCAGCGATTGCATTTGCAATTTCGCCATTTTTATCATCTGAATTTGGTGGATTTGACCCGGAGCGCTATCCCATACCGCAGCGCAATTCCGCTGTTCAGCCCGCTGGATGGGCTTTCGGCATCTGGGGCATCATCTATCTGGGTCTTATTGTGCACGCTGTTTTCGGCGTCTTCAAATACAAAACTGACGCCGCATGGGATCGGGGTCGTATTGCGCTGCTTGTATCGCTGACCGTCGGCGCGATCTGGCTTCCTGTCGCGCTGCTGTCTCCGATCGGGGCGACTATATTGATCTGGGTCATGCTTATCTCTGTATTGATATCGCTATATCAATCGCCAGGCGCTGCGCCCTCCTGGGTCACCGGCTGGCCAGTGGCTCTATATGCCGGCTGGCTATCCGCCGCTTCATTCGTTTCCATTGGCCTGCTCCTGGCCGGCTATGGCGTGCTGGAAGAAATTCCCGCCGCAATCGTCGCGCTTGTCTTGGCCACGGCATTTACCGCGTACAACGCCTATCGGCTGGCATCATGGCCTTATGGAGCAGCCGTGACGTGGGGATTTTTTGGTATTGCGATAGCCAATGTCGGCTCGTCGCAGATAGTTGCGATCGCATCCATGACAGCAGCCGTTCTGATTTTCGGTTTCTCGGTTTGGCGGAGCGCATCTTTGCGATGAGCATAGTTTTTGAACAGCGATCAATTCGGATGGGAGATTGTTCTTCCGATCCATGCGCGGCTACAATGCCGAAATAGTTGAAGTTTAATCGGCGTATTGCGCAGGGTGCCAGGGCAAAAGGCAAAGCCCACTTCTTTGGTTCATTGGAGTTGATTGACGATGCAAAACCCTTTGGCATTCCGGGGATAAAGTCATTGAGCCTATGCTCCCGTGCCAGCCAGGGTTGCCACCAGAAAGACCGCAACTACCGCGAGAGCCTGCCATTTCACTCGCGCAAACATGAATCCATTTTGTTTCCGGAAATTCTCAGCCCTGTCGCTTTCAGAAGCAATGCCTTCTCCGATTTGCGAAAAGGCCAGCAATCCTCGTATCAACGCGAATGCAGCGCCACCGGCGAACAAGATTACGGCAAATATAAGAAAATAGAACATGTCTCGCTCGCTTTGATTGGTTGACTAATCTTTATACGTGCGAACAGCGGGATTGGATCACTCTAGACCAACCAAACTCCGAGGCCTTAATTGGAGGCTCTGGCGGCCAGTGCAGCCATATGACTTGGGCGGCTACAATTGGGCTGCAAACGACCTTAGTAGGCGAACAACCCAAATTTTCTGCTTTTTCACAGCCTAACCTTGAAGGCGGTCGGTCTGCCAACGGCGTAAGTACGGCCATCTGAATCCGACCTGTCGAAAGTCCGCTTTCAGGATAAAGTAGCTAGGTCGGTTAAAGCGCGAAAACGGAAACTAATTCCAATTCGACTAGCTGAGAAACCAGGAAATGCCATCGACAATCAAACCTAATCGACGCCACAAGATGAACTTTTTTTTAGATCGGTCGATTGCTGAAATTAGGAATGATCCAATTTGCCTTGGCGCTCGTAATACATTCAGAGCCATCGATATATTTATTGAGAGATACGTGTGTACAGGGCAGCAACAGGAGCTTTTGATGCAGAATTATGTTAAGCAAATCAACGAAAACTCGATTGCGGTTGTGATGAATCCGGAGTCCAACCCACTGAATGGCCTTCCGCGCGTTCAACGGTTCCAAATTATGGCAATATTATCGATCATGTGGACGACCATCTTTTCTACAGCCCTCGGATCATGGTTTTATTATGGAGAGTTAGTGGTCGGACATTTGGCTGTTCTTCTCGGTATTTTCATAACCGCAGGCGTGTTTAAATCCTCTCAGCAACCATTAAAGTCTTATCGCGATTACCCTCGCGAAGATGGAACAGCCCGTTACGATGATGTTTGGGGTGGATAATAGAACAGCTCATAAGCCTTGCATAATGTCAGGACAAACATTTCCAGATGACTTTGTACCTTCTGCGCAGCAAGGAGATCGGGGAGTTATCCCAACTTCTGAAGTGGTAGCCATGGCGTGGGATGATCAAATCAGTTTTGATGTGATAAAGGCACAATCAGGTCTAAGCGAACATGACGTCATAAAAATCATGCGTGCTCATATGCGACCCGGTAGCTTTCGAACGTGGAGAAAGCGCGTAAGCGGGCGTGCCAGTAAACATCGCGCGAAGTATTCTTTTCTCGCAAGATGATATCATTGCGTTCCAAGGTTTCGAAGAAACTCCAACAGTCTGATATCGTCAAAGTTGTTCACAGCCTGACCGTGAGTTATGTTCGGTTGTCTCTGCTTGAAAAAACGGATTTTGAGGATGAGAGAAGATTGTGACAACATACTTTCGGCATCCAGTCCACGTATGGGAAATAGATTCACGCGTTGGCTTGGACGCTTTGTTTTGCGGTGTATCGGTTGGAAAATGGTCGGAAAGCTACCGCCGGAAAAAAAGCTAATCATTGTCGGCATGCCTCATACGTCCAACTGGGATTTCATAATTGCCATGGCATGCATGCAATCTGTAGGGCTCAAAGTTTCTTTTATGATGAAAAGAGAGGCCTTTCTCTGGCCGCTCGGTACTTTCTTTAAATATTTAGGTGGAGTGCCGATTGACCGTTCGTCGCAAAGAAATGTGACATCTCAAATGGTAAATTGGTTTGGTCGTAACGAAAATGTCTGGTTGGGAATAACGCCTGAAGGAACTCGTAGTAAAGTGAGCGATTACAAAAAGGGTTACCTGCGTATCTCAAAGGCCGCGGGAGTGCCGATTGCACTGATCGGAATTGACGCTAGGTCAAAAGAGGTGGTCCTGCATGAAGAGATATGGAAATACACGGGAACGAATAATGATGAAGACAATACAGCAATAAAGAATTTCGTAGATGCCAATTTCTTTGGAATTAATCAGAAAAAGCAATAACACAGCCTATGGCTCAACCAAGGATTTTTCCGGTTCCGGTATCAACCGATAGCTGGACGTCAAAAGGTGCGCTCGGCGAGAGGGTTTGGATCAATCGCAAGACACTGCCAATCCCGATACAGCATTCCAAAATGGCGAAAAATTCAATCTTTTGACCGGTATCGAAATGATCCCTGCCGTAATCGGATTGTTTCCAATTAACATTTGGGCCACCGTCGCGGGATTGGCCACAATGATGATTACCAAAAAACGGTTCTTGGACAGGATGATTTGGTCGTATGACGATATGAAAGACAAGTACCCAAAACATCAAAACTGACTTCGATAAAAAAACCTAGTGTCTGCTTTCGGGATAAAGCAGTCATTCCCGACGGCGGATCTTAATGACCGCTTCCCACCCAACATCAGACATTTGCATGGCAATGGTGAGAGCTTAAAAGTCGACGCAAGACGACTTCGCCTCCTACGGCAGGAAATGGGCCGTTTCAAGACTGTCCGCTTTTAATCCGCTGATACGGAAAGCAGACTTTCCGCTTGCTACCCATTTGCGGATGTTCGAGGGCGGGAAGTCAGTCTTAAGCTTCTGAGCTAATTCAACTAGAGTCGCAAAGGCTATGCTTCCAATTCGATGTATGTTTCACTTTCGCGCCTCGACTAGATCGAGCGTGATCACATCATAGCTTAACCGGAATTATCTTATAAATGAGTCAATCAACCAACTGGGAACTTTCGTGTGCCCCTCGCTATCTGCATTCGGTGGGTTCCGCTGACCTCTACCGTGCGGGCAATGCGTGAGGGAATGAATAGCCATTCATTCGAAATCCTGTCGGCCTGCACGTCGAGCACCATATAGCCCCGCTGGCTGGTATCACACCATGCAAGATCAGGACTAGCATCGACGAACCGCTCCGCGATGGCAATCGGATCACCGTGGAAACGCTTGTCCATTCCAAGCGAAGACACGCCTTGCACGGCCAGTTCAACGCCCACTGGCTGACCATCATGTTCGAGGTCGAACGCCCAGGCATTGTGACTGTCGCCACTGAGGACCACGAGATCAGCATTTGCCTCTTGCGAAGCTTGCAGCAGTCGTCGCCGTGCCGCAGGATAGCCTTCCCATCGGTCCATATGATACGGCACATCAATGGCTGAAAGGCGCGCGGAGACCTTCATTTCCTCAAGCTTCTTTGCGCTTACCCGATCATCCGGACCAAAGAAGGCCGAGAAGTCTGCGGGCATGCGGGACTGCCCCATGATCACCTGCTGCGCCAGAATTTGCCATTTCCGACCGGATGCGGTGGATGTGGTGAGCCCGTCCGCGAGCCACTGTTCCTGTTCGGCACCCATCATCGTGCGCGCCGGATCATTCAGCGGTCCATCGCGAAAAGCTATGGCGGCGGCAGCAGGATCTTTTTTGCCGCCACTGATGGCGTCCCGCAGATCGAGCTGCTCCGAGCGCCCTATCAGCCGGGTTTCCAAACGGAACAATGTGGCAAGATCGCCAAGCTGATATTGGTTATATGGCTTGCTGCGCATGGGCAGCCACTCCTGAAATGCCTGCACGCCGGCCGCCATACGGTCCTTCCAGCGGCCTTCTGTAGCCGGATCATGGTTGGCCGCTCCGTCGGTCCAGCTGTTGTTCACGGTTTCATGGTCATCCCACATCACGATGATCGGGAAGCGACGGTGCAACTCCTGCAACCCAGGGTCGGCGCGATAGCTGGCATAACGTTTGCGATAATCGGAAAGACTGACCGCCTCGTGCGCGGGCTCTATTCCCCGAAGCTCGGCCATGCCCTCGAGCGCATCGGAGCGATCCAGCTTGGATTCGTAAATATAGTCTCCCAGATGGACCAGCAGGTCGAGATCATCGCGGGCCGCAGCATGAGCATAGGCATTGAACCAGCCCGATGTCGCATTGGCGCAGGAAAAGACGCCGATCCGGAACTGGTTCAACGGGCCTTCCGGCAAAGTGCGTGTGCGGCCTATGGGAGAAACCTCGCCCGTGTCAGCCCGGAAGAGATAATAATACCAGTTCCCCGGCTGGAGATTGTCTGGCCGGGCATGAACACAGAAATCCTTGTCCGGCGTGGACAGAGCGGAAGTGCGTGAAACGATCCGTTTGAATTGTTCGTCCTCTGCAACTTCGACCTGCAACCAGGCAGGCTCTGCATCGGGTGACACATATCTTGTCCACAATGTAACGCTTCGCTGCTCCGGATCGCCGCTAGCGACCGAATGGGTAAATGCCGGTTGCGGAGCCGCACTGAGCGATCTGGGCATGAACAGGGTCGGGCTGATTGCCGAAGCCCGCAGCAGCGAACGCCGCGAAATGGCGGGCAATGGCGAGGACGGCAGCGCAAATTTTTTCTTGGTCATGGCCGCCGGCTAACGCGCTTGCGTGACACATTAATTAAAAGTCCGAAGCATTTAAAAACCGACCAATAACTTTCACATTTAATACATGTTACAGCAATCAGGCCGTCATTCCCGACCGCTAGCGGACGCCCCACAACTGGTTCTCTCAAAAATGGGGTTTATAAAATGGGTCGTGAAATTCTTAACCGTAAAGGCCGCCGCACACGCTTGCTCCGTGCAGCAATTCTGGCTTCTGTCACCTTGCCTGGAACAGCAATTGCCGGTGACGTCGTCGGGACAATAAGCAGTGCTTCGCTGGATCGTCCAGCGCGCGGAGTGACGGTAATGATCGAAGAAACCGGTCAATCGGTCGGCACTGACCAAAACGGACGCTATTCGATGCTCGGCCTTGATGCGGGCACCTACACGCTGCTCATTGTGCAGCCAGGTTATAAAGACCAGAGAATGACAGTCACGGTGCCGCAGGAAGGTTCGGTAACTGCCGATGCCAGTGTCGAGCTAGTTGGGGACGCATCAGATGGTGCCATCGTCGTCACAGGCGCACGCACGTCGCGCCTGCTGGCGATTGAACGCAAGCGCTCGCTGCCGGTTATCTCCGACATTGTCTCTTCTGACGGTATCGGCAAGCTGCCCGACTATAACACCGCCGAAGCATTGCAGCGGCTGCCGGGTATCTCGGTCGAGATTGACCAGGGCGAACCCCGTTACGTCGTCATTCGCGGCGTTGATCCCAATCTGAATCAGGTGACCATTGATGGCAATATTGTCGGTATCCCCGAGGCGGAAGGACGGCGCGTGGCGCTTGACACTATCCCCTCGGATCTGGTCGCTGCCATTGAGGTCGTGAAGACCGTTACCCCCGATTATGATGCCAATGCCATCGGTGGGTCGATCAATATCGTCACGCCTACGGCATTCGACCAGAACAAGCCGTTCACTTATCTATCCGGCCGCGGCATTTATAACGGGGCGTCTGACAAGCTCGGTTTCGCTGCCAGCGCGATGCACGGACAAACGATCGGACCGGACGAGAGCTTCGGTATTGTTGCCGGTATAAGCTATTCAAAACGGTTCATCGATAGCCAACTGGTCGATCCGCTGGGCTGGACCGAAGTTGCGGACGGTTTCTTTGCCCCTACCGGCATGCGTTATTTTGATTATTCGATCATGCGGGAACGCATTGGCGCAATCCTGAACCTCGACTGGAGGCCAAGCGATACTGTCCATCTTTATGTTCGCAATATCTACAATGAATTTACCGACGTGGAGGGACGCGACCAGTTTGATTATGACATGGATCGCGGCGACATCGCATTTCCGGCACCGAACCAGGTGACCTACTCATCGGGCCGGGCATCGCGGGAATTCCGCCAGAACGAACAAACACAAAAGCTGTATAATATCTCCCCGGGTGCGGAATTCAGCTTCGGCAATGTCGATCTTGCACTGAACTATACCTATGCGCACGCGCAGGAACATACACCGGTGCGCGATGATATCGAATATCGCTCGGGCAGCGTGGCAGTTTCGACTATTCTTGTCGAAGGCGAAATGCCCACGTTCGTTGATGTCGACGAAGCCTTGTTCGATCCGGCATCATTCCCGCTGCGCCGGATCCGCCTGCGTCGCGAGACAATTGACGAAAATCTTCACGCCATCAAGGCCGACTTAAAAGTCAATTTTGCCGATGTGAGCGACAGCTTTGTAAAATTTGGCGTGAAATATACCGACCGGACCAAGGACCGCGATAATTATCAGGAACTCTGGGAACCGGCTGCCGCCGTCACATTTGCGGACACCGGCACGGCGCTGCCCGAAATTGCCAATTTTTATGATGGTGATTACCGATTTGGACCGGCGATGGATTATGCCGCGACACTGGATTATTTTTTCCAGCAGAACCCCGGCTCACTGGTCCTCGATGAGGAAGCAACCGGCTTTAACGATCGGGCGTCGGATTATCGCATCAACGAAAAAATCTATGCCGGCTATGTGATGGCCAGCATGGAGTTGGGCGATCTGACCGCGATTGGCGGCGTGCGGATCGAGCGGACCGAGGGGACCTATGATGCATTTGCTATCCGCGATACTGATGGCAACGGCACAATCACCGTCTCTGATATCACGCCCCTGAGCTTTGACCAGACTTATACTCACGTCCTGCCCAATGTGACGCTAAACTATCGCCCAATGCCGAATGTCGCCCTTCGGGCAGCCTGGACCAATACCATCGGCCGCCCCAACTATAGCGATGTCGTGCCAACATTCGAAGAAGAGGATGGCGAAGGCGCAGCAGGCAATCCCGGTCTTGAACCTTATACATCGATGGGACTGGATTTTTCGGCCGAATATTATCCGGATGCAGAGAGCATCTTCTCGCTTGCCATGTTCTACAAGAATATCAAGAACCCGGTTTACACGCAGCGCCTGGTCGACACCAGCTTTGCTGGCATTGATCTGCTTGGCCTGTCCCAGCCACAAAATGCCACGGATGGAGAATTATTCGGGATCGAAGCCAATGCGGTTCGGCGGTTGACGTTTCTACCCGCTCCGCTTGACGGGCTCGGTATCTCGGCCAATGTCACCTTTGTAGACAGTAATGTGAATGTTCCGGGCCGGGCAGACGATCTGCCTTTCTTCCGCCAGTCCAAGTGGATTACGGGCGGAGCCATTTTCTATGAAAAGGGACCGATCGAGGCGCGGGTAGCACTCAGTTACCGCGATGCCTATCTCACCTCTGTCGGAGGAACCAGCGCGAGCGATGGCTATGCTGCGGGGCGAACCGTATTGGATGCGCGCCTGTCCTACCGTGTGATGAAGGGAGTGGAGGTTTTTGGCTCTGTTTCCAATATCACCGAGGAACCGTCGATAGGCTATCAAGCAATACGCAATCAGATAACGGCGCGTGAAGCGTATGGCGTCAATGTCGATTTCGGGTTCAGCGCCAGTTTCTGATCCTGCAGGATCGAGCGTATGTCGTCCGGCGAGTGGTCAAAATGACCGCTCGCCACTCGTCCGCTTTCTGATTTAATTTCTGCAAGCAAAGGATCATATTGTGATCAAAGCCTCGCGATTAATGCTCTTGTTCGCGTTCCTGTCCGCATCTGCAAGCGCGGCTGGTCCGAACTTTGGCGAACCGGTCCTGCGTCAACATGATGGTAAAAGCGATCCTGCCCCGGTCCAGCTCACAGCGAAGACGCTGACCGTCTATAATGCCGCTGAAGCCCATCAGGCGGCCGCGGCGGACGAGCGCCATTTCTACGCCATCGATAACAGCACTATCGGGAAATATATGTTGTCTGATGGTTTGCTTATTGCCCGGTGGAGCGATCTGCCGTCCCCCGGCATCGAGCATCTCAACAG
>TARA_R110001606_G_scaffold53442_8_pt1 | contig 28602 bp, 26 predicted proteins | sample TARA_R110001606 | Tara Oceans TARA_R110001606 (sample SAMEA4398315) | marine metagenome | biome: Polar Biome; feature: [SRF] surface water layer (ENVO:00010504); material: water (ENVO:00002006), including particulate matter (ENVO:01000060) such as... | depth 5 m
AGGCGATCGCGTCGCTTCTCTCTGAACTCGGCTCTCTCCGCACGGAATACGACCAGATGACGAGCGACCTGAGTGCGCGCGCAACACTGGCCGAGCAGACATTGGACGGCATTCATGCAGATGATCAGCGCAGTATCGTCATCGCGCGCGGGGCGGTGCTGGAACTGCGGAACCTGGTGCAGGATATCAAGAGCGACCACAGTGTGATGAACGACCTGATACGGTCGGTCAGATCATCACGGGTCGCGACCCTTGCAGCGGTGGCTGGAACGGGACCTCGCAAGATGACGACCCCGTTGATGCATCGGGCGAACGAAGCGCGCGGACGACTGGCAGATGCTCAGACACGTATCGCGTTCCTGCAGACGCTGTTTGCACCGAGCGCTGACGAGGCGGATGGCCAACAGGATGACGAGATCAACTGGGGCGACTACAACGCCGCGATGACTGAGCAGGGGCGTTCCCGGCGCGATGAACACATCCGCATGACGCAAAACGACATTCAGGCGATGGGCGAAGCCGCCCTGGCTCTGAAACGATCACGCATCATGCAGATCGCGACAGCGCTGGGATTGCCAGCTTCCCGCGAACTGGACCGGATGTATGATATCTATTGCGCGCGGCCGGAAGCCTGACGGTTCATGATCTGTGTGAGGCTGTTTCAATGGCCTGGTGTGGTGCCGATACCGGGGTTGAGGGATCAGTAGGCCGCCGGAGGCCTGCGCGTTCCAGCGCGGGCATGATCTGGTCGACCGTTTCGGTATCGGACAGGTCTCGAATCGCGGCCTGGTAACCCTTGTCCCAATAGTACATGCCGACTGCCTTGTTGAGGCCGTCGGTTTTCAGCCGATGTCGAAAATTGTTCCAGAGTTCGCGCCTGCTGGTCGCCGGATCAATTCCTGGCAGAGGATTGCCGCTTATGTGCTGCAGCGTGATATAGGACCGTCCGTGCCCCTCCATCAGCCGGGCGAGGTAGCGCAGTTTGAGCCGGGGGGCCGTTATGTGATGGTTCAACTTCAAGACCGGACGATAGCCGACAGTATATCCAAGTCGGTGGGCGGTGCGGGAGATCAGCGAGTCTTCGCCTGACAACAGGGCTTTGCCCTTCCGGCCCAGCGCGCCCGCAGCGCCTTCGCTTTCAACAAAAGCGACGTATCCTTCGGCGACGTGACGGCGCACGCAGATGCCGGCACCAATGGGTTCGTGTTCGCCCCAGGCATCGCCCGGGCCAGTAAGGGGGTGGGGACCAGCGTAACGGACGCCAAGATGTGGCAGCCATGGATGCTGAAGGCGGCCGACGCGTGTTTCGAACGCGCCTTCGCAAATGCCGCCCCACGCGCCGAGCTCGTCCTCTTTCGCTGCGATGCGCAGGACATTTTCGAGATAGTCGGGCGCAAGCTCATTGTCGTCATCAACAAAGCAGATAACTGGCTCTCGCGTTGCGTTGATACCGGCGACGCGCGCATAGGTCAGGCCCTGACGAAGCTCCCTGATGATTTGCACATCCCGCATGGCAAGGTGCTCACACACATCCGTGCGCAAGGGTTGGGGGGAATTATTGTCGACAATCACCAGTTCGAACGCGTCAGGATGCAGCGTCTGCCGCGATATCGCGCGAAGCGCTCTGGCGAGCAGATCCGGACGCGGCGCATAAGTGCACAGCACAACGCTCAGTTTGTGTGATTTTGCGTGCTCACCCAGCATGTGCATCTCCCGTTCTGATGGAAAATCCTGTTCCAGGCAAGCGTGGCTCAGAAAACGGCATGAACTTCAACATTAAACAACTGACAGGCTTTAAAAGTTGCACAGAACCCGCGTAGGCGATAGCCCTGCGTCTTGTGTAGGCGCTAGGGCCGTTTAGAGAGTAAAAATCGAAAAAATGACAAAAAAGACTGCACTTATCACAGGTGTAACCGGACAAGACGGTGCATACCTTTCCCGCTTGCTGCTGTCGAAGGGCTACACGGTTCACGGCGTGAAAAGACGTTCCTCGTCTTTCAATACAGGCCGCGTCGACGCGCTTTATGTCGACCCGCATGAGCAGGATTCGGAGTTCCATCTGCACTATGGCGACCTGACCGATTCAACCAACCTGATTCGGCTGGTTCAGGAAACAGAGCCCGATGAAATCTACAATCTTGGCGCACAAAGCCATGTGAAAGTCAGTTTCGAAACACCCGAATATACCGCGAACGCTGACGCCGTAGGCGCGCTGCGCCTGCTTGAGGCGATACGCATTCTAAAGGTTGAAAATCGGGTGCGCTTCTACCAGGCGTCCACGTCCGAACTGTACGGACTGGTCCGGGAAGTGCCGCAAAGCGAGACGACACCTTTCTATCCGCGGTCCCCCTACGCGGCGGCCAAGCTGTATGCCTACTGGATTACGGTAAACTATCGTGAGGCCTATGGCATTCATGCGTCCAATGGCATCCTGTTCAACCATGAGAGCCCCCTGCGTGGCGAAACCTTTGTGACGCGGAAGATCACGCGTGCGGTGGCCGCCATAGACCAGGGCCTGCAGCAGACGCTCTACCTAGGCAATCTGGACGCCCAGCGTGACTGGGGCCATGCGCGCGACTATGTCGAAGGCATGTGGCGGATCGTACAGCATGATGAGGGCGACGATTTCGTGCTCGGCACTGGCGAAATGCACTCCGTGCGGTTATTTGTCGAGCGCGCCTTTGCCTGTACCGGCAAGGAGATCGTGTGGAAGGGCGAAGGCGTTGACGAGATGGGCGTCGACCGCAAGTCGGGTGATATTCTGGTCCGCATCGATCCTGTTTATTTCCGTCCGACCGAGGTGGAGCAGTTGCTGGCCGACCCGCGCAAGGCGCGCGAGAAACTGGGCTGGACGCATACTGTCAAGCTGGAAGAGCTTGTGCGGGAAATGGTCGAGCACGACCTGAAAACCATCAAGGATGAAGAGAGCCGGGTTCTGCAGGATGTCTGATGCGCCCTATTCGCTGGAAAACAAGCGTGTCTATGTTGCCGGCCATCGCGGCATGGTCGGCTCCGCGCTTGTCCGGCGACTGGCCTCCGAGAATGTCGCCGAGATCCAGACCGTGACACGGTCGGAGGTGGATTTGCGTCGTCAGGCGGAGGTCGAGGCATGGATGAAGGACGCGGCACCGGACGCTGTGTTCATTCCAGCAGCCAAGGTTGGCGGCATTCTGGCGAATGATACGTATCCGGCAGATTTTCTGTACGATAATCTGATGATCGAAGCGAACCTGATCAAGGCGTCGGCCGATATTGGTGTCGAGAAACTGCTCTTCCTCGGGTCATCCTGCATCTATCCGAAATTCGCGGCCCAGCCATTGACCGAAGACGCGCTTCTGACCGGCACGCTCGAGCCGACCAATGAATGGTATGCAATTGCAAAGATAGCCGGGATTAAATTGTGTGACGGGATGCGGCGCCAGTACGGCCACCGGTTCATCTCTGCCATGCCGACCAATCTCTATGGTCCAGGTGACAATTATGACCTGATGTCGAGCCATGTGATCCCGGCCCTTCTGCGCAAGGCGCACGAGGCCAAACGGGCCGGTCATGACAGTATGGAGATTTGGGGCAGCGGCACGCCGCGTCGCGAGTTCCTTCACGTTGACGACTGTGCCGATGCGCTGGTCTTTCTGATGAAGACCTATGACCGGGAAGGCCACATCAATGTTGGTTTCGGGAGTGATGTCACCATAGCGGAACTGACCCAAATGGTCATGGACACGGTCGGCTTTGGCGGCGCCATTACAAAGGATGAGTCGAAGCCGGACGGCACGCCGCGCAAGCTGATGGATATCGGCAGGCTGAAGTCGCTCGGCTGGCAACCCAGAATCAGTCTCGAGGATGGCCTGAAGGATGCCTATGGATGGTATCTCAAGTCGCTTAACGCGGCTGGGCAGAACGGTGCGGCAGCATAGGCAACCACATGTCAAACGCAGCAGAATATCCGCTTATTTCAATTATCGTTCCTGCCTTTCGTGCAGGCGCCACACTGGCGCGAACGCTGGATTCGCTTGTGTCTCAGGATTACCCGAACCTGCAAATCATCGTGATGGATGGCGGCAGCGAAGACGGCACTGTTGAGATTTTGAAGCAGTATGCGGACCATCTGGATCATTGGGAAAGCAAGCCGGACAAGGGCCAGGTCGATGCTCTCAACAAGGGGTTCCGTCTGGCACAAGGCGAAATATACGGATGGCTATGCGCTGACGACACCCTGTTGCCGGGCGCTATCAGCCTGCTTGCGGGCGTGCTGCGCCGCGACCCGTCAGTGGACGTGGTGACCGGTGGATGCAAGCGCGACTTCAACGGCGTGCATGAAGTTGTGACGGAGCCAGCGGAAGACTTCTATGAGCGTCTTGGCCAGAACAATACGATCGAGCAGCCATCCACGCTCTGGCGCGCAGCACTTCATAACCGTATTGGTGAGCTGGATGGCACGTATCGATACGCGTTTGACTGGGAGTACTGGTGCCGAATGAAGGCGCAAGGCGCCAAGTTTGAACGGGTCAGGGATCCGGTTTCCGTGTACTATTTCTCGGATACGAACCTGACGTCGACGGGCGGCACCAAGATTGCCGATGAGATGTATCGCATTGTAAAGACGCATGGTCCTTATGGCGGCCGGATCGCTGATGTCTATCGCTTCCTTTACCGGAGGTTTGACCTCAAGGGATTCTATGACGCCGAAAACCAGGACAAGATACCTAGCTGGCGCATGAGACTGTTCCACATTACATTGCGATATTTCTATGCGCGGTACGATGAGGCGGCCGTCAATGGCTATAACTGGAATTTCGTGTCTCGCCAGGAGCGGGGGCTCGGCTGGAACTAGGTGAATACGAACGGTATCGCGTTCGCGCTTCACTCCAAGATTTGAACAAGGCCAACAATGACGCATATTACGAGCACACCAGCTGAACCTATCGAGTTGAAACTTGAAAAGCCGCTGCATAAGCCGCCGCGCCTCGCGATCTTTACGCGCCACTCGCTTCTTGATGGACGCCCGTCATTCTACAATTCGCCTCCGGGTTCGGGCATGACGCATCCCTTCTTGGGCGAAGCGCCATTCAACGTTGGCGACAATTTCGTTTCAATGGCGATTGCCCGGGCGTTGAATGTCGAGGAATTCCTTGTTCTGACGCACGGTGCCCCGGAAGCGGTGTTCGAGTACGTCAACGAAATGTGCGAGGCGTTGATCGTCGTGTCGCAGAACTCGCTGCACCCGGGGTTTTTCGGAAAGTATCTGCCACGGAGTTTCCTGGAAAAGCGCATCAAGATTCCGATGATCTTCGTGAGCCTCGGCGTGCAGTTCGAACTGGACGAAACACCCCATCTCACACAGGACGACATCACGTCTCTGAAGATCATCCATGAACGCTGCGCCTCAAGCCAGGTGCGCGGCGAGATCAGCGCGGACCTGCTCGCACAGCACGGCATCCACAATACGCGGGTGCTGGGTTGTCCGTCAATCCTCTGGTCGCTCGAGCCCAAGATGAAGATTAAGGCGCCCAGTCTCGATCGCGTCGGCTGGACCCTGACAGAGATGGGCGGGGATCGCAGTGCGCTGCAGAGAGCACAGCTGAACTTCATGGATGGCGTTGCCATGCAGGCGCAATCATTCGTGCCGATTGCGCAGGGCGGTGAGTATGTCTTGCAGGAATACCTGACCATTCGAGATGGCCTGTCACTGGGAAAGCGAATTGATACCCTTCTGCAGCTGATGGACGACGGCCGCGTGATGGAGCGTCCGCGCACAAACTATTATGGGATTGAATCACAGCCGGAGCTGATGCGATGCCGTCTGGAGCGGCCATCCCTCCAGCAAATGCGGGATAATGTGAAATGGTATTACCGGGACTGTAGCCTGCATGTCATACTCGCCTTGCTTGAGGACGCATTCTTCTCCACCGAAGTTGCGTCATACATGTACAATGCTAGGAATCTCAGCCTGATGACCGGTACCAGACTGCACGGGAATATTATGGGGCTGAGTCAGGGCGTACCGACCTTTTACGCGTACCATGACCTGCGCGTGAAGGAGATGGCGGACCTGTTCGACGTTCCGCGGTGTGACATCCGCGACAATCCCGACAGTATCGACATTGATGCACACGATTGGTCGCGTTTTGAAAAGCGCTATTCGACCTTGTATAAAGGCTTCAAGTCGTTCTTCGAGGAGAACGGGCTTTCCCACGTATTGTGAGTGCAGCATGAGCTTTGAAGAACGCATACGCGTGGCCGTGTCGTGTCCGGACCTGGCAGAGTTGAGCCCTGTTCCGGGGGCAGGAGACGTGTTCGAACTGGATGGTGAACGCGTCCAGCGCCTTCATTATGGAGGCCTTGTTGCGGCGGACACGTATTACGGGGCATGGATGACGGATCTGATCACCCAATGCCGAGGTGCGCATGAGCCGCAGGAGGAGCGTGTATTCGCGGCGGTACTGGAAACCTTGCCAGCCAGGCCGACGATGATCGAGCTTGGTGGTTACTGGTGCTTTTACACCATCTGGGTCGGCTTGCAGCGACCGGGCGCGGAACAGGTCGTGATCGAGCCCATCGCAGAGCGCCGCGCCGTGGGGGAGCGAAACATTGCGCTGAACGGACTTGATCTCGTGGTGGAACGGGCCGCGATTGGCGCTGCGCCGTCGGTCGTACCCCAATTCAAGACCGGGGCTGAGATTGAAACAGATATGCCAATTGTGACGGTGGATCAGCTTGCCGACCAGATGGAGTGGAAAACAGTGGATCTCCTGCACGCAGATGTTCAGGGGTTTGAGTGGCAAATGCTGTCGGGCGCAAGTAAGCGCCTTTCCAGCGGCGATATCAAATGGATCTTCATCTCGACACACAGATGGCTGGAAGATGGCGCGAAAATCGATCTTCATGAAACGTGCCGGAGCAAACTGCTCGAATATGGCTATGTAATCATCGCTGACCATACGCCAGAGGAAAGCTATTCCACGGACGGATTGATCGTTGCGCATGCGCCGGGCGTTTCCGGGCTTAATCCCATCGATGTTTCCCGCCGGGGAGACGCCTCGTGACGGCCGCAAAGCCACGGCTTGCAATGTTTTCGCGCCACTCCCTGTTGGATGGCCGTGGCATGGGATATGTTATGCCGCCGGGAACGGATCAGGGGCACCCTTTCCTTGGCGCATGGCCGCATAATATTGGTGACCAGTTTGTGGCGTCCGGGCTCGCGCGGGCGCTCGACATGGACGAGTTCATTACACTGACGCGGGGCGCCACGCCCGAACAGTTCGATTATGTGAACAATGAGTGTGATGCGATCATCGTGGTTGCACAGAATGCCTTGTTCCCCGGTTGGTTCGAGACGCATCTGCCGGTTTCCTACCTGCGGCAAATCAGGATACCGATGATCTTCTTCAGCCTGGGGCTGCAATTCCGCTTTGGCGACGAGATTTACCTGACGCCCGGTGACGTCGAAAGCCTCAAACACATCCAGGATCACTGCGCGAGCCTGCAGGTTCGTGGGCACATGACCGAAGAATTGCTGCACCGGTACGGCATCAGGAACACACGGGTGATCGGATGCCCGTCACTACTTTATTCCGGTTCGCCCAGTATCAAGGTGCGCGCCCCGAGTTTCGACCGCGTGACCTTCACGATCACGGATATGGGCCGCTTGCCCGACATCCACGGCTGGCAGTTCGCCGTAATTGATTCCCTGATTGAGAAGTCGAACCAGATCACCATCGCGACACAGGGCGGTGAATTTGTCCTGCAAGAATATTTGGCCTTGAGGGATGGCGTCAGCTTTTATGAGCGGACCGATTTCGACGTGACGCTGGCTGGCGGCGAGCCACAGGATTATCCGCGTACAAACTGGACGGGTGGTTTGACCGAAGGCGGCCTTGTGCGGTCCGTGCTGGAACGAAAGGATCTCGGAAAGGCGAGGGATTCGGCCAGATGGTACTATCGCGATGCCCCGGAGGGTGTACGCGATGCGATCGTGGAGCATGGATTTTACTCGCCCCTGATGTCGGAATATATTCGCCGGGCGCGGGATCAGTCCCTATACGTCGGAACGCGCCTGCATGGCAATCTCATGGGGCTCGTGCAGGGAACGCCATCGGTTTTCGCGATTCATGATTACCGCCTGAAGGATATGGCTGAATTCCTGGAAGTGCCATCGATATCGATCGAGTCTGGGGAAACGCATGTCTCGCTGGAAGAGCTCGACTGGAGCGCTTTTGCCAGGAAGTGGATATATGTCTGGAACGGATTCGTCGATTTCTTTGAAGAGAACGGCCTTGCGACAACCATACAGCGGGTGAATGATAAGGGGGCCCTTTTGGTCTAGGCGTTCTGGTGCGGTCGAGGCGGCGCAGGCGGTTTTGTCTCTGCTAGCAGCGATGACAGCCTGGCCGCCAATAGGCGTATTTCCTCTGAGTCGGCGACATAGCCGCGGTCCCAGAAATGCAGGCCGATGGCTTCTGCCAGGCCGACAGATCTGACCCGTTTCAGAAAACGAATAGCGCTGCGAGCCGGTGCGCCGGGCGCGCCCGTGTCGGGTATGGGAGGCGCGATGCCGTCCAGCTGATCCAGCAGTGCCTCTCCCTTGGCCTGTCCCTCGAGCAGGCGGCGCAGATAGCGCCAGTGCAACCGGTCGTCGGCGATGACGTGCTGAAGCACGAGTGTAGGCCGATAGCCGGTCTGGTATCCTGCCCCGTAGGCGATGCGGGAGAACAGGGTGTCCTCACCACTGCCAAGCGCCGTGCCTTTGCGGCCCATGGGCAAGTCCATGTTAAAGGCGCTGACCAGTTCTGAAAATGATTGCGCAACCGGTCGTCTGACAATCATGCCAGCACCGAACGGCTCTGCCGCACGGACGTGCCGTTCGGGCATCGATATCGTGACGGGCTCTTCATCGCTCCGAATCGCATATCGCGCTAGGAAGTGCCGGCACAGCCAGTCTGGCTGCTTGCTGAAGGCGCCGAGACTCTGGCCGCCAATGACGCCCAGTTCAGGTTCGGTCTGAGCGATCCGGAAGGCTTCCGCAAGATAGTCGGACGCTAGGATATTATCGTCATCCACGAAGCAGATCAATTCGCCCCGCGCTGCCTCAATACCGGTCCGCCGGGCCCGTGACAGGCCGAGGTCGTATTCGCGGATGCAGGAATGACGCAGTCCGCCGCCGGGCCGCAGCACAGATTTATCGACCGGGGGCTCCGAGCAATTGTCGATGAGGATGAGTTCATAGGGCGGGGCGTTTTCCTGAGCGCCGATTGCATCGACGACCGCACCCAGCATTTTGGGGTCTGGATTATGCGTGCAGATGACCACGCTGATTTCGGGTTTTACATCAGGCATCGACCGCTCCGCTCAATTCGAGGGCGGCCTTGCGAAAGGCCCAAACGTTACGCGCGCTTGAGACAAGCTCAAAAGCGGTGCGCAGGCGCCGCGCCAGCCACCGCGCGGGCATGGGCCCACCCAGCGCCCGGATTTCAGCCTGATAGGCTTCTGTCTGGCGAACAGACCGATTGTGCGCGTGAACACGAAATCCGCCCAGAACGACCGGCAGAGTCACAAGAGGGGATCTCTCCGCGAATGCGCGCCAGAGGGCAAAATCCCCGGCAAGGCGCTGCGATCGGACACATTCACGCTCGGCCTCTGTCAGGTCCTGAAACAGTGATGTGTGAAAAAAAATGGCTTCCTGCTGCAGGCAGCCGAGGAAGTCGTCATGGAAATAGCCTTTCCTTATGGCTGAACGGGGCCGCCACGCAGTCGCATGAATTGCCCTGAGGCAGCCGGCCGCGTCCCATAGTGCCGGCAAGCCGGAAATCCACCTTGGTGCATTGTCGCCCTTCGCGTTGCGGACTGCTTCCTCCACCGCCCAGGGGGCGTAGATATCATCGGCGTTCAACCAGCCGATCAGGCCATCTGCGGCCTGGTCGAACCCGGCCAGAAGTGCGTCATATTGCCCGTCATCGGGTCGTGAAACATAGGTCAGGCGGGGTTCCTGTGCGGCTCGGCGTTCCAGGATTTCAAGCGTACCATCCGTGCTGCCGCCATCCATCACGAAGTGCTGCCAGTCTGGATAAGACTGGGCTTCCACGCTATCCAGCGTTGCATTCAGGAATTTGGCGCCGTTCAGGACGGGTGTTATGATCGAAACGCGCAATTTGACCTGCCTTTGGTGCCTCTCGTGGAGTGTGTCCCACGCAATTGCGGCGCTGAAAAGGTCTCGGTTCCACTTCAACCGGATGCACAGCTAGTGTGTTGAATCATTTTATGCGATCTCCTATGCCAACCTTTCTGTGGGCGGGCGAATCGAGAGTTGCGTAATGACCTCAATCAAAATGCGAATCGACGACGAATCAACCGCTCCTGAAACGCCGTCATTCGAATACACTGCCGGCCAAGGCGGCCTTCGCGAAGGGCTGGACGATATACGGGATGGCCTGTCGCGCACGCGTCTAATCACGACGATGGTCGGAAACGACTTCTCGTCGCGCTACAAGGGGACGCTACTTGGTGCGTTCTGGCTCACCGCTACGGCTCTGATGACCGTATTGGGGCTGGGATTGATTTACAGCCAGGTGTTCCAAACAGATTTCAAGAGCTACCTGCCGTTCGTAGCGCTCGGGATGATGATCTGGGGCGTCATTTCCAGCATCATAACAGAGGGAACGGGGGTCTTTTCGAATGCCCGTGGCGTTTTCACGCAAATGCGCGTGCCGCTCAGCCTGTTTGCCTTCACGCTGATTGGCCGCGCAATTGTGACCTTCTTCTTTCGCGGGATCGTTATTGTGCCGCTTCTCTTCATCAAGGGGGATGCGATCAGCTTTGTTTCCGTACTGGAAGCCGTCGCTGGGCTTGCTTTGTTATTCTGGATTGGGCTCTGGGCCGCCTTTCCGCTTGGCATGCTGGGCGCGCGATTTCGCGATACGTCACAGTTTACGTCCGCTTTCGTCACATTCGCCTTCTTTGTCACGCCGGTCTTCTGGCAGGCTGACCGGCTTGGCGCGTATAGTTACCTGATAGATTTCAATCCGCTGTTTCACTTCATCAATGTCGTGCGCGGGCCGTTGCTCAGCGAACCTCAGGTTGCGATGAGCTTCATGGTGACTGCGGCGTTCGCGGTGGTGATGCCGATGATCGCGCTTGTTTGCCTGGCGGCCTTTCGCCGTCGTTTGCCCTACTGGTGATCACAGAACCATGGCTGAAATGATCCTCGAGAATGTTAGCGTTTCTTACCGTGTCCGCGATGTTCCGCATCGGAAGACACCGCTTCTGACCGAAGACTCGCATACGGGCGGTGTCGTCAACTCAACCCGCAAAAGGGTCGATGTTGCTGCGCTGAATAACATATCGATGCACCTGCGCGACGGCGACCGGCTGGGTATTCTGGGACACAATGGCGCCGGCAAAACGACCCTGCTGAGGGTGATGTCGGGAATTTTGCCGCCGATGTCTGGCCGCATTCGTGTAGAGGGGCATTTGTCTCCGCTGCTGTCGATCCAGCTGGGACTGAGCAACCATTCCACAGGTTACGAGAATATCTTCATTCGCGCGCGCTACATGGGCGTGCCCGAGCGCGTCATCCGTGCACAGGCCGACGAGATTGCCGCGTTTTCAGAGCTTGGTGACTATATTCATTTCCCGATCAGCACCTATTCCAGCGGCATGCGGCTGCGCTTGGCATTTGCGATTGCGACAGCTTTCTCGCCGGAGGTTCTCATCCTCGACGAATGGCTTTCTGCGGGGGATGCGCAATTTCAGGCCAAGGCGGCGAAGCGGCTTCATGCGCTGATCGACAATACCGGCATCTTCGTCATGGCGTCACACAACCCGAACCTTATCAAGCGCGTGTGCAATATGGGCCTAGTGCTGAACCAGAGCCGGGTGGCCTTCCTGGGGCCCATTGACGAAGCCCTGGCGACGCACAAGGCGCTGCAGGCCCGGCCGGAGGCGCAGGGCGCATCCGCCGAGGAGCTGTTCCGCACGCGCGTGATGGATCTGCAGAAGATCCAGAAGGCGCTGGAGCTTTATCACCACGCCCATGGCGCTTACCCGTCGACAGATGATGGCTGGCATTCGGTTGTGCAGCAGCGCAGCGAGAACTGGCTGCCCGATCTGGTGCCGGAATTCTTGGACAAGGCGCCGCGCGACCCCAAGAGCACCTGGGATTTCGACGATCCGCAATATTGCTACATGTCGAATGGCGAGGGGTATAAACTGATCGCGCGACGCAGCGGCGACGCCAACAGGATCACGCCTGATGCACCGGTTAAGCGGGACCCGAAACGCACCCATAAGTCTGTCTGCTGGGCCTACGGCATGTGGACTGATGACTATGCCGAGTTATGAATTTCGTCCTTTCTCCGACAGGACAGTCAGGCGCCTGTTCCGGAAAAATCTTTCAATTTCACGGCTTTTCTGAGCACGTAAAAAGCACGAAGACAGCCCCGATAATGTACGAACGGAGCCCGAAACAGCATGACATTGCACATTAACGCGATTTGCGTGCCTCTGGCCGTTTCGCCCCTCGTCATCGGAGCGGACGTGTCATGACAGGGCCTGCCGAAAAAACGCTGCCGGTGAATATTGCCTGGGACCGGATTGCCGTGCCCGGCGTGACGCCCGGCGCGCACTATTTCCGCCTTCCCGCCGGCCGGCCGGGCCCGGTTCGCTTGGCCTTCGTGCACGAAGCGGGATTGAAATTTGATGCAGACCAACTGTTCTGCTTCTCGATGCGGTCGCCGAGTTCCACCGCCATGTATCCGGACATCTTGCGAGGCGATCATGGCTATCCCACGATCAGCCTGACCAATGCCAAGGGCGTCGTGTTCTCGTTTGCGCGCGGCAACATCAAGGACTTCTTCAATATCTCGACACCGAACAAGCGTCAGGACCTGCGCCTGCCGCTGGCTGCCTTCGTGTTCGACATCTATCTCAAGGACAATCCCAAGCCGGACGGGGATTTCTTTGATGAGCCGATCATCAAGATCACGTTCGATTTCCTCAGCCATCCCGACACCGATATCGATATGGAGATCGGCAACCTGCATGGCCAGCAGGGCCCGGTGCGGCCGCGTCTCGACTTCGAGACAAACCTGGTTCTCAGCAAACGCCCTGAGCACGGCGATGTGCCGATGATGGCAACGGAAAACGGGCTCATGGCGCTGCGGGTCGCGATTGCCGATCCAAAAGCAGACTCGATGCTGCGCAAGCGTCCGCTCTACTGGGCGGTCTATGAAGGCGATTCCGCTGTGGTGACGGGGCACGTCTTCCTGGCAAAAAAGCCCGTCGACCTGGATATCAGAGTGCCCCGTGTCGGCGTTTTCGAATTGCGTATGCGGGTCGAGATGGACAATCAGGTCGTGGCGAGCACCAAGCGGTCCATTGTGCGCATGATGCCAAAGCCGGCCCCCTTCAAGCGTCATGTGATGGGCTTTTCAGATGGATCACAATACAGCCTCACCTGGAAGGGAGGTGGCTCGTTTGATCGGACGCCGATCAATTTGCGGACCGTCCAGTCTTCCATTGTGGGAGGTGTGCCGCCGGGCCTGCCACCCAAAGGGCAGGGCAGGTACTTTGCCTTCCTTGGCATTCCGGTCTGGTTGAGTTCGCGGCCCGAGCGGACCGATTTCGGACGGTATGCCCCGAAGGACATGGAAGCCTACGCCAAGCTTCTCACCGATATATCCGAGCAACTCTTCCGCAAGGGTGCCACGCATATCGAAGTCTGGAATGAAGCCGGGTCGATCAGCGAATGGGCTGACGAGATGGACAAACTGGTTGAGGTCCACCGCGTCGCCTACGCAACCCTCAAAGCCATTTCCCCGCAGGTCCATATCCTTGGCGGCGGGACGCATACCTGGGACTTCGATTTCCTGAGGCGTTTCCTGGAAGCTGGCGGCGGCCACTGGTGCGACGGTATTTCGCTGCACGGTTATACGTATGACCCGATCCGTTTCCTTGAACATTTCGATGCGCTGGATGCGTTGCTAGCCGAGTACATTCCGGCCGACAGGCTGCAGGACTTCAAGGCGCATATTACCGAGATCGGCTTTCGCACGCCGACGTTTTCCCAATTGGCGCAGGCACGATGGTTGTCGCTCTATACGCTGGAAGCGGCGAGCCGCGCACGCGTGGGTTCGATCCTCTGGTTCAGGCTGTATAACTCCATCTCCGAGTCACTGCAGTCCTACCAGCAGCGCGCTTCGGCCGGCTATGCAATGATCGGCAACTCGGAAGGCAATTGCCGCCACTCGCTGTTTGCATTCCGCTTGCTCGACAACCTGCTGACCATGGCTGATCGCGTCGTTGCAGAAGGCAATGCGGCGACCCGCATTTACCGTGTCATGCGCGGGCAGGACCAGATTGCGCTTGCCACATTCAATGGCGGGTTTCTGGCGGGCCGCGTCATGCCGGAAGCATCCATACCAGAAGCGGACAAGATAGCGCAGCCGTCGATGACGATTTCAATCTCGGACCCGGCCCTGACAAGCGCCTGGAGCCTTTTCGGTGATGTTACGTTCTGACGCGTCACCGACCGGACTGAGCCCGGACGCTGTCCTAGGCGTCGTCGAGGCTGAGGGTCAGGTATTTTTCCGGTATGTCCATCGGCTTGGTGTTGAGGATGGCGGACCCGCGCATGTTGCTGGCGGTAAGCAGGTTTTCCGTATTTATCTGCACCGGCTGGGCGACTTTGCCGACAATCTGAGCCGACGGGTAGAGCGGCTTGAAGTCATAGTTCTTGTAGAGCTCGCTGCCCTTGATGATGTCGTGCTCGTCCGAAGAAAATGGACGCTCTTCGACCGCGCGCGCTACGACTGCGAGTCGTGCGAGTTTGCGGTCGCCATAGTTCGATGACTCGACCCAGGCATAGGCCAGCGGCTCGAAGAAGCAGGCCTTGAGGAAAACCTCGAGCGCGCGTGTCGAGACAAACCAGGTTGCGTTACCGCCGAATGCTTTTGAATCGCCCCGCCAATCGTGCACCATCTCTATATCGTCCGACAGCAGGACAGCAGATTCAATGATGCACAGGCCGCCGAGCTTGCACAATTGCCGGTAGGTGACGAGGTGATCAATTGGGTTCAGGACGTGGTAAATCAGGCCAGAGGACAGGACGACGTCAAAGCCATAAGGCGTGACTTCGGTGGGCGTGAGGGGCCTGTCGGGAACGAAGCTTTTTGAGGCCTGCAGCGCGATCATCTGTTCGGCAAAATTCTTCACTGGCATGTTCGGAATATAATCGAACCTGCATCCGTACACGGATTTCAGAAGATTTATCCGGCTGGTCGAATCGAGCGAGTCCGTTGCCATGACCTGGCCGCCGCGACGCGACATCAGGATGGAGAACATGCCCTCCATTGTGCTGATATCGAGAAGCGAACGTCCCTTGACGTCGACGCCTTCGAGTACGCGGCGGGTGGGGGCAATGTTCTTGAAGGAAAACCCGTTGGTGTACCTGCCCTTGTCGAGTTCAACGGTATAGTACCATCGGTCCTTCAGGGCCCCTTCGATATTTGCCATTCTGCGCTCCCGAATTGGAATGGATTGGTGTCAATGAACATTCAGGTGAACAGTTTGAGTTGCTATGTCCAGTAATTTCAGATTTGGCCTGAGTTGACCGCAGCCTGACCCCCGGACGGGCGGATTTCCGAACACACAATCGACCCACACAATCCATAGCCGGTACGTGTTGCGGCCTGCGGGACTTGTGACGGGCTATGCGCGGTTTCAGGAGACCGAAAATCCAGCGAGTGGGTTGTATATGAAGGCGATTTTTGGCGAGATGATGGTTTCGTCTCCGACCTTGGCGAAGGTGTGGGAGACTGTGGGGGTTGCTGCGAGACCAGAGACCGCCATGGACCAGACGCCGATCCTTTCCCAGCCTTACCTGCTGCCGAACCAGGCGCAGAAACATGTCACCGTGAATGAAAGCCTCGGGCGGCTGGATGCGCTGGTGCAGCTGACCTTGATCAGCCGCGTGAGGGCCAGCGCGCCGGAGGCGGGCGACCTGTATATCCTGCCGGCAGGTGCGGCGGGCGATACCTGGGGCGCGGTGGTGGCGGAGCTGCTGGCAGGCTGGCAGGAGGGGACCTGGGTGACCTCCCGAGGGCTGGCGCGCCTGAATTGCCGACGAGGAGGTGCTGGTGGCTTTCCATGACGGCGCATGGCAGCCGCTGGGCACGAAGGCGGCCGTGTTCGGCGTGAATACGGCAGCGGACATGACCAACCGCCTGTCGGTGAAGTCTGACGCGGAACTGCTGAGCCATGATGATGTGACGCCGGGAAAGGGCGATGCGCGCAAGGTGATCAACAAGGCGGCGAGCGGCAATGCGGCGTCGGTCGTGTTCCAGACGGGGTTTTCGGGGCGGGCGGAATTCGGGCTGGTGGGGGATGACAGGTTCCGCCTGAAAGTATCGGCCGACGGGGCGGCCTTTGCCGATGCGCTGGTGATCGACCCTGCCAGCGGGGATGCGGGCTTTGGCGCGGGGACGGCGGGCGCGACGCTGGCGGTGGCCATGGGCGATATGCAGGGCGGGTCCTCGTTTCGCGGGTACACGCCGGGGCGGGGCGTTCGGCCAGACCGGTCTGGTGCATGCCGTGGTCGATGACGTGGTGAGCGGCAGCGAGGTACCCGGCGCGCCGGTGTTTTCGACCGGGCGGGCGAGCGCGGCGGAACGGATGCGGATTGCCTCGTCGGGGCGGGTGGGGATCGGCACGCCGAGCCCGAGTTGCGCGCTGGATGTGGCCAGGACGGTGCGAGTGGGGACAAGCGCAAAGGCGGCCTTGCCGTCAGCGGCGGCAACGGGGGCCGAGGCGGCAGTGCTGGTGCCTGACGCGGCAGGCGGCGCGGTGCTGGCGTTCAGCGACGGGACGGACTGGCGGCGGGTGACCGACCGCGCCGTGGTGAGCTGAGCGGCCTGACGGCGACACCGCGGCCGAGCATGCGCAGCGGGTTCCAGACAAGGGCCGGGAGGAGGGCGCCGAGCGGGGCGGTGCGGGCGGCCTGGACGCGGCGGCGATCTGCCAGGACGGGGCCGACGCCGCGCACGGCCTGTACCAGACCGGCGGCGGCGTCACGCGCGCGGCCAGTCATCAGCCCGCGCGCCAGGATGGCGGCGGTCAGCGCGACATGGCCGGGCAGGGTGAGCATGAGCAGGGGCAGGGGCATGTTCTTGAGATAGACCCACAGCCGGTTGCGGGTGCCGTGATGAACGGCAAAACCGCTGACCTTGTCTGATGTGCCGCCGCCGAAATGGTCGATCACGGCATCCGGAAGGAAGATGCAGGTCTCGCCCAGAAGGCGCAGCCTGAACCCGAGGTCGACATCCTCGCAGAAACAAAAGAGGCGTTCGTCAAACCCGCCGGCGGACAGGAATGTCTGGCGATGATAGATCGCGCCCGCGCCGCAGGGAGAAAAGCATTCACCCTCGACCGGTACGTCGCGCACCGGGCGGCCATAGCCGCCGCGCCAGGGAATGCCGAAAGCCAGATAATTGTCACCCGCGCCATCCATGATGCCCTCTCGGCCCATGGCCAGTTGCAGGCTTGCAAAGCTAGACACGCTCGGATGGCGCGCCGTGGCGGATGCGATCCGGTCGAGCCAGTCTGGCCGGGCTGCAGCATCGGGGTTCAATAGGGCGAGCCAGGTTGCGCCGGCACGTGCCGCGCCGAGATTGTTGCCGCGGGCAAACCCGTGATTCTCAGTTTCGGCCATCAGCGTGAAGGAGGGCAGGCCGCTCGTGTCCAGATTATCAATAGAGCCGTCAGAGGAAGCATTATCCACGAGGATGACCTCGAAATCACGCCGTGTCTGCGTTGCCAGAGAGGTCAGCGCGCCCTGCACAAAGTCACCGCCATTATAGTTGACGATGATGACGGAGAAGGTCGGGGCCGGCGTACTCAGTTGAATCTCCACCTATTGTCCCCGACAGGGGCATAGGGCCTCGGTGTGGCGCAATGCAACAGGTATCGGCACAGGGTGAACGGAGAATTTAGTAACAAATGAAACTTTTTTTGCGGCTGGATGGTTCAATCCACTGCCGAAAGAGCGCATAATTGCGTTTCTGGCGAGATTCCCGTTGCGCCAGAGCCAGTTTGCGGAAGCGGCCCATGACCAACAGCACACAAACGCCCCCGAAGAATCGTTATGCGACTGCGCCTCGCGCGGCGGATTTCACGATCGACCAGGACTGGGGCTCCTATACAGCGGCCGAGCATGACCGGTGGGACAGGCTGTTCCGCCGCCAGCGCGAGGTGACAAGTGGCCGGGCATGCCAGGCTGTCCTTGATGCAATGACGGCGCTGGAGCTGTCTGCATCCGGCATTCCCGACATGGCCCAGCTGTCAGACCGGCTGGAGCCGCTGACGGGATGGCGCATCGTGCCGGTTGCAGAGCTGGTGCCGGATGACGTGTTCTTCAATCACCTCGCCAACCGGCGGTTCCCGGCAGGCGCCTTCATCCGGCCTGAGGCAGAATTCGACTATTTGCAGGAACCGGATATCTTCCACGACATATTCGGCCATGTGCCGATGCTGGCCAATCCGGTCTTTGCCGACTTCATGGAAGCCTATGGTAAGGGCGGGCAGCGGGCGATGGATCTGGGTCAGCTGCACAATTTGGCGCGCCTGTACTGGTACACGGTTGAATTCGGCCTGATTCGCGAAGGCGGGGCCTTGCGCATTTACGGGGCCGGCATCCTGTCCAGCCCGAACGAGACCGTGTTCGCTCTGGAAGGTGAAAGCCCGAACCGGATCGGGTTCGACCTGCAGCGTATCATGCGGACAAAATACATCATTGATGATTTCCAGCAGACCTATTTCGTGATCGACAGTTTCGAAGCCTTGCTGGACGCCTGCTACAGGGACTTCGGAAACGTCTATGCCGAGGTCAGGGGAAAGCCCGATTTCGAAGCCCACCAGGTTGCGCCGGGTGATGAGGTGCTCAACCGGGGCACGCTGGCCTATTTCGAGAAGCGAAAAGCCGGCCTATTGACCCCTTCGGAAAAAGCCCGCACGTCGACATAATGCATTATGTCCCTCGTATTCTCGTCACCGGCGGCGCTGGTTTCATCGGTTCATTCCTGTGCGAGCGCCTGCTCGAGACCGGGGCCGAAGTCCTCTGTGTCGACAATTTCTTCACCGGCCGGCGGACGAATGTCGCCCACCTGCTCGACAATCCGAAATTCGAGGTGATGCGTCATGACGTGACGTTCCCGCTCTTTGTGGAAGTTGACCAGATCTATAATCTCGCCTGCCCGGCAAGCCCGATCCATTACCAGTTCGACCCTGTCCAGACGACCAAGACCAGTGTGCACGGGGCCATCAACATGCTGGGTCTCGCCAAGCGCACCCGCGCGCGCATCCTGCAGGCGTCAACGTCGGAAGTGTATGGCGATCCGGTGATCCACCCGCAGACCGAGGACTACTGGGGCAATGTGAACCCGATCGGTCCGCGCAGCTGTTACGACGAAGGCAAGCGGTGCGCCGAGACCCTGTTTTTCGACTATCACCGCCAGCACAAGGTCGAAATCAAGGTGGCGCGTATATTCAACACCTATGGCCCGCGCATGCATCCGAATGACGGACGGGTTGTATCAAACTTCATCGTGCAGGCCCTGAAAGGCGAAGACATCACGCTTTACGGCGATGGTAACCAGACGCGCAGCTTCTGCTATGTGTCCGATCTCGTGACGGGACTGGTATCGCTGATGGGGACGGGTCCTGAATTTACCGGACCGGTGAATATCGGCAATCCGGGCGAGTTCACCATCCGCCAGCTGGCCGAGCGGGTGATCGACCTGACGGGGTCTAAGTCGAAACTGGTCCATCGCCCCTTGCCGCAGGATGACCCAAGACAGCGCCAGCCCGACATCACGCTGGCCCGTGACAAGCTCGGCTGGGAACCGACGGTCAGGCTTGATGACGGCCTGAAGCCGACGATTGCCTATTTCGAGGAAGAGATCCGGGTGATGGGCTGAGGCCCCGCATGTCCAGTGGGCCCGGCAGGACTCGAACCTGCGACCAAACCGTTATGAGCGGTCCGCTCTAACCAACTGAGCTACAGGCCCACTGACCCTCCCGTTTACGCATGCCAACCCCCTGTGGCAATGGCGCATTTCACGCGTTCTGGTCATGAATTTGCATTGAAGCGGGGGATACAGCTAGTGAAGCGCCAGACGTGGCTGAAAGCGTATTGTATCGGCAATTGGCGTCTGCAAGGATGAGCTCATGAAGCATGTACTGGTGACGGGTGGGGCAGGCTATATCGGTACGCATACATGCGTCGAACTGCTGTCGCGCGGCTATTCGCCCATTGTCGTGGACAGCTTCGTCAATAGCAGCCCGGCTTCGCTCGACCGGGTGCGGCGCCTGACCAATCATGACCTGCCCTCTTATGAAGCCGACATACGCGATACGGCGCGAATCACCGAAATCCTGGCAAAGCATGAATGCGAATCGGTGATCCATTTTGCCGGCCTGAAAGCGGTGGGTGAGTCCGTCGCCCGGCCGCTCGACTATTACAGCGCCAATGTGATGGGCTCGCACAGCCTCCTGACGGCCATGCTGGAAGCAGGTACAAAGCGTTTCGTGTTCAGCTCCAGCGCAACGGTCTATGGCGAACCGGTCTTCCTGCCCTATTCCGAAGACCATCCGCTGAGCCCGACCAGTCCGTATGGCCAGACCAAGCTGGCCGTCGAGCAGATGCTGAATGACCTTGTGGCGTCCGGTGGCATGACGGACGTGGCGATCCTGCGCTATTTCAATCCGATTGGCGCCCACGCCAGCGGCGAGATCGGCGAGGACCCGCACGGCGTGCCCAACAATCTGATGCCCTATGTGGCGCAGGTGGCCGTCGGCCGCCGGCCCATGCTGAACGTGTTCGGTAATGATTATGATACGCCCGACGGCACAGGCGTGCGCGATTATCTTCATGTGGTCGACCTGGCGCGGGCCCATGTGCTGGCGCTGGAGCGGTTTGAGCGCGAGCCGGGTCCAGTCACCGTGAACCTCGGCACAGGGCATGGCACATCGGTGCTGGAACTGGTTCAGGCATTCGAAACGGCCAGCGGACGCAAGGTGGCGATCAATATTGCGCCGCGGCGCAGTGGTGACATCGCTGCCTTCTGGGCCGATCCGCGCCAGGCCGAAAGCCTTCTCGGCTGGCGGGCCGAGCATGGTCTGGACGATATGTGCCGCGACCAGTGGGCCTGGCAGAGCCGGAACCCGAACGGCTTCGATCCGGCCTGAGCCGGACAGCAAAATTTCATGCCCGGCGTGCAACTTTTGCCGTCTTGGCGCCTTAATCCTTTGGGACACAAGGCCTCTAATCAGAATGGAATTTTGAAAACATGTTGAAACAGAAATCACTGATCGCTGCGATGGGTGCCTGCCTGCTTGCATTGGCACCTGCCGCCTGCGCGCAAATGCCGACAACGGCCAGGAGCGCCTCGCTGACGGAGATGGGACACAAGGTCATGAACCACAATTCGATCCAGCCCGAGACCACGCTCGACATCTCTGCTGAAGGCGAAGTCATGCGCGCACCCGACATTGCCTTCATTACGGCAGGCGTCCAGGCGGATGCCGAGACCGCCCAGGCCGCCATGCAGCAGCAGGCCACGGCCATGACGGGCGTCTTCGAGGCGCTGGGCGAGGCGGGCATCGAGAAAAAGGACATGCAGACGTCGAACTTCTCGCTGCAGCCGCGCTACACCTATGTCGAAGTCGATGAAGGCAAAGGCCGCACACGCGGCGAGCAACGCCTTGACGGTTATACCGCGTCAAACCAGCTGACCATCAAGGTGCGCGACCTGGACAGGCTTGGCGCCACGATGGACAGCCTCGTCTCGGCGGGCGGCAATACGTTCTCGGGCATCAGTTTCGCGCTCGACAATGATGACGAAGTGCGCGCTGAAGCCCGCCGCCTGGCGGTAGAGAAAGCGATGGCGCGGGCAGAGCTTTATGCATCGGCTGTCGGCATGAAGGTCGGCCGGATCGTGACCATCTCCGAAGGTGGCGACTATAGCCCAGAGCCCATGGCCATGATGGCCCGCGGCAAGGAGATGATGATGGATGCATCGACCCCGATTTCAGGCGGTGAAGTCGGCTATACGGCCCGCGTCAACATCCAGTTCGAACTCGTCAAGTAAGACCTGACCGATTGAACAGATTGCGGCGGTTCCAGGCGGGACCGCCGCCGTTTTTCCTCCGGGAGCGGTTTACACCGGGAGCGGCGTTCTTTATCGTTTTTCGATATATTCAGATGCTCGAGGGACAGATAATGGCCACGCCCGAAACGCTCATGACCCGCCGCGTGCGGGACAATCCGGTCGCGCTGGCGCGGCTGACCGGTGCTTTCTATCTCTATATCATCGTCGCGGGAATATTTGCGGAAGCCTTCGTGCGGGGTACGCTGGTGAATGCGGGCGACGCGGCTGCAACCGCCGCCAGTATCACCGGCGCCCAATCGCTCTGGCGCATCGGGCTGACAGCGGAACTGTTCATGCTGGCGGCCGACATATTCGTGGCCCTGCTGCTATATGAACTGCTGAAGCCGGTGAGCCGCCGGCTGGCACTGCTGGGCGCCGGCTTCCACCTTGTCTCGACCGCGATCGCGGGCTTCAAGTCCGTTCTGCTCCTGGTGCCGCTGATGCTGCTGGGAGGCGGGGACTATTTGCAGGCTTTCGGACAGCAGCAGATCGAGGCGGCGACCCTGTTCGCCATCAAGCTACACGGCCAGACCTATGATATCAGCCTGTTCGCATTCGGGATCAGCTGCCTGTTCAAAGGTTATCTGATCTATCGCTCAGGTTTCCTGCCCCGCATCCTGGGTGCCCTCATGGTGCTCGCCGGTCTGTGCTATGTCGCAAACAGTGTGCTCAATATCCTGTCGCCGGAGTTCGCATCGGGCCTGTTCCCCTGGATCATGCTTCCCTGCCTTGTGGGCGAGGCGGGCCTGACCTTCTGGCTGCTCATCGCGGGCGTGAACAAGGAGGCCTGGATGGCGCGCGACGAGGTGCAGCAGGCCTGACCCAGCACACATGCCGGGCGCGGCGTGGCCGTCCGGCGAGGAAAGCCTGGTTTCAGGCGTGACCAGGTCGCGCCGGGTTCGGGGTTGAGCCGCGCCGCTTCGGAGAAGACGTGGCCTCAGACATAGCCTTCGGCGAGCAGGTCCTTCATGTCGACAATGCCGATCGGGCGCCCGTCCTCGACGACGAACGCGTTGGAGATGCGGTGCTCGCTGAGGCGTTTGATCACGATTGCGAGGCGTTCGTCCGGGGCGACCGTGCGCGGCGAGGGCGTCATGACCGATGACGCATCTCCGCCGAGCTTTCCGGCCAGCATGGCGCGGCGCAGGTCACCATCGGTGACCATGCCGGTGATGCGGCCGTCAGGTCCGAGCACGGCAACGCAGCCCTTGCGCCCCTCGGATACGGCGAGGATGATCTCCTGCACGCTGGCATCTGTCGTGACCACGGGAATATCGTCCGGCCGATCGGCGACATAATCACCGGCCGTCTGCAGCGAGCGGCCGAGCTTGCCGCCCGGATGACGGCTGCCAAAGTCTTCCCGGCTGAAGCCGCGCCGGTCCATGAGCAACATGGTGAGCGCGTCGCCGAGGGCGAGGGCCATGGTGGTGGAGGAGGTGGGGGCAAGGCCATTGGGGCAGGCTTCGGGCACAGTGGGCAAATGGAGCAGGACATCCGACAGGCGGCCCAGCGTGGAGTCCGGCGCCCGTGTCATGCCGATGACGGGGATCAGATTGCTCCGGCAATAGCGCAAGAGGTCGACCATCTCGCGGCTTTCACCGGAATAGGAAATGGCGAGCAGGACAGATCCCGGGACGATCATGCCGAGGTCGCCATGGCTCGCTTCTGTGGGATGCAGGAAGAAGGAGGGCGTGCCTGTGGAGGCGAGGCTGGCGGCGAGCTTCTGGCCGATATGGCCTGACTTGCCGACACCCGCGACAATCAGGTAGCGATCGGTGGCCATGATCGTGTCGGCGGCGCGGACGATGGATTCGTCTATGCCCGCTTCGAGTTTCTCCAGCGCGTCCCGTTCGATGCGGATGACATTGCGCGCAAGTTCGATCTCTGTCTCGGTTTTCACCAGCGACTCCCTGGATGCTTTACGCACAGGCGTCTGCCCGAATGGGAGTGTTCGTCAAGCCTTGGCGGTGCGATCAGGGCGCCGGGTGTTCTATTGGCCGAACTGGCGGGCTTCGTATTCGCTGACCGAAAAGGCGGGCCGGCCGGCCGGGATCACGACGGTTGCGCCCTCAAAACTTGTCGGGGTGGCGTCGCCCTGTTCAAATTCTGCAGGCGCTGTTTCGCCTGCATCTGCCAGCAGGATTTCCTGCGGCTCTTCTTCAATTGTCTCGGGCTCGATTTCCGGTGCTGGCAGGGTCTTGAACCTGATCGCCTTGGCAGCCGTGGCAACGCTCAGGCGCTGGCCATTGAGCATGGGCTCTGCGGCGGCGTTGATATCAGGTCCGGTACCGTTGAAGGCGGAGAAGGCCATTTCGATGTGGCGGCGCGGATCGTTTGGATCATCGGGGATACGGTAAGTATCAAAAGCCGCTTCAACGAGCGCGGTCACGTGCGCATTGCGCGACTTGGATGTGCTGCCGCCCAGCATGATGACGATGATGCGGTGGTCATCGCGTTTGGCCGAGGTCATCAGGTTGAAACCCGAAGCCCTTGTGTATCCGGTCTTGATGCCGTCAACGCCCTCTACACTGGTGAGAAGCTCATTATGGTTCTTGTAGGTCTTGCCTGCCCAGCTGAAGCGCGGGGTGGTGAAATAATGATAGGAGGCGCCATGATTGACGATCATCGCCTCGGCGAGGATTGCGAGGTCGCGGGCGGTGGAGACCTGGCGTGTATCCGGCAGGCCAGATGCGTTCGTGAAGCGCGTATTTTCCATCCCGAGGCTCTTTGCCTTGGCGGTCATCAGCTGGGCAAAGCGGGTTTCGGTGCGGCCGAGACGTTCGGCGACGACCACAGCGACATCATTGGCCGACTTGGTGACCAGGGCGCCGATGGCGTCGCGCACCTTGATCGATGAATTCGCACGCAGCTTGAGATTTGACGGGGCCTGGCTTGCGGCAAACCGTGACACCATCAGACGGTCGTCCAGGGTCAGCTCGCCTGCTTCGATCGCGTCAAACAGCATGTAAAGCGTCATGACCTTGGTCAGTGATGCCGGATAGCGGACTTCATCGGCATTGCGGGCGTGAAGCACTTCGTGCGTGTCCATGTCGATCACAATTGAAGCATACTTCTCGGCGAATGCCGTCGGCGCCAGCAGTGCCGACATGAACATCATTGCCGCAAGGGCAAGCGTTCTTAACGCCGGGGTCAAAGCACGCTGTTTCATTGTGGCCTACCTCCGTAAAAGTATTAACCCCGAACCGCCCGAGGTTTACGATAGAGTCGCCTAAATGCATTGACCACACCTTAACGCAGGATGAGTGATCAAATTTTGGCAATGTGGGCCCCGCTGTGCAAAAAACGTGCAGGAATGCCCATGTTGCAGTGCAACAAAATTATTGCATTCGCGAAGAAATATGCTATGTTGAAGGTCGAACGATTGCAAAAAAAAGGATCCGACCCATGGCCAAGTCACCGAACACTGCATCCAAATCAAAAGCTGCTCCAAAGGCACAGCCAGAGGTGCATGCACCCGAAGCGGCCACAAAAATGCTCGACGACGGCATGGAGAAGTTCACGGACATGGCCACGAAGTTTGGCTCGTTTGCCGAAGACAGCATGAAGACAGCGACAGAGCGCGCAGCCGCTTCGACCGAAGTGATGCGCACGCTCAGCACCCGCAACATGGACTTCTTCACGCGCACGCTTGAGCAGGGCGCTGAAGCAACCCAGGCCATGACTTCGGCCAAGGATCCCCGCAAAGTCATGGAAATCCAGTCAGGCTTTGCAAAATCCCTGATGTCCGCCTATACTTCGGAATTGAACGCGCAGGCTGAGCTTTGCATGCTTGCATGGCGCGATGCTGCCAAGCCCTTCACGGCATGGGCCAGCAAGTAAGCTCCTGAGGTCTGACGAGAGCCATCTCGTCTGGCGGTAGAGTGGGTAGATTAGGAAGAGCCGGGCCTGTTTGGCCCGGTTCTTTGTTTTCAGGCTCCATGTTTTTCACGTGGCATCCGGCCGGAAGCCGACTACGATGGGGTCATGACAGATTTCATCGACTTCAAGACATTCAAACGCCCGGCCAGACCCAATAACTGGCTGGTCGCCCCGGACGGGTTTGTGGACGCGGCCCTGCCGGACGAATCAGCGCCCGTCTTCGACCGCACGCCGGACGCCCTGTTCGAAGACATCATGCAGATGATCGCAGCGCGCCGGGACTGGAAGATCAAGGCCTCCGATCCGGCGTCCGGGCGCATCAGTTTCATCGCCGTGACAAAGCTGTTGCGGTTCAAGGATGACGTGGACATTCTCGTGCTGCCGGTCGAGGGCCATGACCACCAGTCGACACTCGCCATCTATAGCGGGTCACGCGTCGGCTATTCGGATCTCGGCACAAATGGCAAGCGTGTGAACGACCTGCTGACGGCGCTCGCCATGCCATAAAAACAGGCACGACATGCTTTTGCCATGCTTGGTCCCTTCAATCTCACTCAGGAACGTATATCTTAAGCCCATGAATACACCGCATGATCCCGCCTCGATGAGCGATCCGAACCTGCCGGGACCACCAGCGGGCAACCCGCCCGGCGATGGTGACGGCATCGGTATCGACATCGTGACCCAGACAAGGGTCCGAACGAAAAAGCCTTCGCTTTACCGGGTCTTGCTCCTGAATGACGACTACACGCCAATGGAATTCGTGGTCTACATCCTGGAGCGTTACTTCAATCGCTCGCGTGAGCAGGCGACCCGGATCATGCTGCATGTCCACCAGAAGGGTGTCGGTCTTTGCGGAGTCTACACTTACGAGGTGGCCGAAACAAAAGTCGCCCAAGTGCTTGACCTGGCCAAGCGGCATGAACACCCTCTCCAATGCGTTATGGAGAAAGAAGACTAGATTTCACCCCCCGACCCCTGAAAGGTCCTTTCCTGTGCCACGATTGTCCAACTCCCTCGAAACCGCTCTCGAAAAGGCGCTCACGCTCGCGTCCGAACGCGACCATGAGTATGCCACGCTTGAGCATCTCCTGCTGGCGCTGACGGAGGATGAGCATGCCCGCGAAGTCATGGGGGCCTGCAAGGTCGATATCGAGGCGCTCAGCGGCGATCTTGTGCGCTATATTGATGAAGAACTCTCCAGCCTGATCCTCGAGGAAAGCGAAGGCCGGGTGCAGCCGACGGCCGCCTTCCAGCGCGTCGTCCAGCGGGCGATCCTGCACGTTGAAAGCTCCGGACGTGATGAAGTGACCGGCGCGAACGTGCTTGTCTCCATCTTCTCCGAGCGCGAAAGCCACGCTGCCTACTTCCTGCAGGAGCAGGACATGACCCGCTATGACGCGGTCAACTTCATCTCGCATGGCGTGGCCAAGCAGCCCGGCATGTCGCGCCCGACCAGCCCGCGGGGCGCCGAAGGCAGTGAAGAAGAAGCCGTCAAGCAGGGCCACGAGGCGCTGGACGCCTATTGCGTCAACCTCAATGCCAAGGCGCGTGCCGGCAAGATCGACCCGCTGATCGGCCGCGACATGGAAGTGAACCGCTGCATCGAAGTGCTCTGCCGTCGCAACAAGAACAACCCGATCCTCGTCGGCGATCCGGGCGTGGGCAAGACAGCGATTGCCGAAGGCCTGGCCAAGAAGATTGTCGATGGCGAGGCACCGGAAATCCTGGACGAGGCAATCATCTGGTCGCTCGACATGGGCGCGCTGCTGGCCGGCACGCGTTATCGCGGTGATTTCGAGGAGCGCCTCAAATCCGTGATGAAGGAGCTTGAGCAGCAGGAAAAAGCGATCCTGTTCATTGACGAGATCCACACGATCATCGGTGCGGGCGCAACCTCTGGCGGTGCGATGGATGCATCGAACCTCCTGAAGCCGGCGCTCCAGTCCGGCGGCCTGCGCTGCATGGGCTCGACAACATTCAAGGAATACAAGCAGCACTTCGAGAAGGACCGTGCGCTGAGCCGCCGGTTCCGCAAGATCGATGTGGTCGAACCGACCGTGCCGGACGCCATCAAGATCCTGACCGGCCTGAAATCCCGGTTCGAGGATTTCCACGGCCTGCGCTACACCAATGATGCCATCAAGGCCGCTGTCGAGCTGTCGGATCGTTACATCACAGACCGCAAGCTGCCCGACAAGGCGATCGACGTGATCGACGAAGCCGGCGCGGCCCAGTGGCTGTTGCCCACTAACAAGCGCAAGAAGCAGGTTGGCATCCGCGACGTGGAAGCCGTGGTTGCCAAGATTGCGCGCATCCCCCCCAAACAGGTGTCGAGCGACGATGTGGCGGCGCTCAAGTCTCTCGAGAACGACCTGCAGCGTGTCGTGTTCGGCCAGGATGCCGCCATCACGGCCCTGTCGGCTGCCATCAAGCTGGCGCGGGCTGGCCTGCGCGAGCCCAACAAACCTATCGGCTCCTACCTGTTCACCGGCCCGACCGGCGTCGGCAAGACCGAAGTGGCCAA
>TARA_R110001606_G_scaffold253808_2_pt1 | contig 28569 bp, 22 predicted proteins | sample TARA_R110001606 | Tara Oceans TARA_R110001606 (sample SAMEA4398315) | marine metagenome | biome: Polar Biome; feature: [SRF] surface water layer (ENVO:00010504); material: water (ENVO:00002006), including particulate matter (ENVO:01000060) such as... | depth 5 m
TTTCCTCGCCCATAATGAACCGCGCGAGCACCTTGTATCGGGCGAGATGGTCAAGGGGTCCGACATCGATATCGTCATTATACTGAATGAAGATTTGCCCGATACGATCCAGCGCAAGATAGACGCTGACATGATCGCACTGAAGAACTATTACCTGCGCCACCCGCAATACCGGCACGAAATCGACTTCATCACCAAGCGCAAGTCGACCATGCTGCAACAGTTTCACTACACCGATATCCACGACAAGATTGCGAGCAAGATTGCCTATGAATCCATGTTCCTTGGTGGCTCGCTGACGCTTTACATGGAAGTCCGCGATGCAATGTCCGCAACGGGCGTCGATCGGCTCATCGAGGCGGACTTCGAGCATGCTCTTAAGGACCGGAAGCATGCGATGCAGACGCTTCTGCAGGTGTCGAGCGATGATATCGACGACGAGACGCGGTCCCTGTTCTACTTTTCGCAGGAGCGGGTGGAGTTTACCTGAAGGCTGTCAGACGAGGTCGGTACGGCCGCGGGCTTTCAGGGCCTGGATGATAAGGCTGACATCCTGGGCCCGCGATTTCGGCATCACGAGCACGGCGCCGTCCTGAACGGCGATCACCATGTCCTCAACCCCGAGGGCCGCGACCAGAATGTCATCTCCCGCATGGACGGTGCAGTTCTTTGCATCAATCAATATCGGGCCTGAATCGGGTGTGCTTTCCTGCAAGTCACCCCAGGCTGGCCATGTACCGACATCGCTCCAGGCGCAGGATACCGGCCCGACGACGGCGGCTTTTTGCGTGTGCTCCATGACGGCATAGTCGATGGAAATCGACCGGATGCTCGAGAACAGGGCCTTATCCATCAGCATGACTTTGGTGCTTGAGTCCGTCGCATCAAGCGCGGCCACCGCGCCCTTCATGACATCAGGCGCATGTGCGCCGAGTTCGGTCTTCATCAGGCTGGCGGGGAAGAGGAAGATGCCGGCATTCCACGAATAGCTGTCGTCGGCGATATAGGTCATGGCGGTTGCCATATCCGGCTTTTCGCGGAAGGCGGCGACCGTGAAGCCTGACGCGCCGATGGCTTCACCGGCCTTGATATAGCCAAAGCCGGTTTCCGGCCGGTTCGGCGCGATGCCGAAAGTCACGATGTGTCCGCCCTGGGCAATCTCGACGGCATCGGCGATCGCCTTGCGGAATGCGTCAGGCGCTCCGATAAAGTGGTCGGCCGGCAATAGCAGGACCAGGCCGTCAGGATCGATGCGACTGATATATTCTGCCGCAACAGCCGCGACGGCCGCTGTATTGCGGGCGCAGGGCTCCAGCAGGATGGCGAGCGGCGTGATGCCGGCGTCTGCAAGCTGCTGCTCCACAAGACCAAGGTAGCGCGCATTGCTGATGATGACCGGGTCGGCGAGGCTGAGGCCATCATGGCCCAGTGCAACGCGTTTCACGGTTTGCCGGAAGAGGGATTCCCCGGACACCAGATTAACGAACTGCTTTGGCACACGCGATGTCGACACCGGCCAGAGTCGTGTTCCGGATCCACCGCACATGATGACGGGATAAATAGCCATAACCTGCGCTGCTCCTGCGGATGTTGTTAGTGAATTCCCGCAATAGAATCGCGAGTGCGGTCCTTATTTCAGAGGTATGCCTGGAAGGCTAGCCTTCAGCCGCGCATGGCCCTGTCTCACTCGCTTGACAGGGGAGCGGGACAGGCGCCACGCTGCTTTTTAAGCGTTTTCCAGACATCCAGTGCAGACGCGCGCCCGTAGGAGATCCCAAAGTCAGGAGTATCCATTGTCCCGAAATAGTAAGGGCCGCCAGGCCTCGATTCCGTTTGTCATTACTGCTGCGTTGCTAGTGCCGTCGTCTCTTGTGCTTGCTGCGTGTGCTGGTGGCGGCGGTGGTGGGGGATCGGCTGTTACGCCTTTGTCTCCACCGCCCCCTCTGCCTCCACCGCCCCCGCCGCCTCTACCGCCGCCTCCGGCTTTTCCGTCGGCGATCGCGCCGGCGGGTGCGTTCGAGACTTACGAGTATAGCCGTACAGGCGGCCTGCCGGTCATCGGGGCCTCCTCGGCCTATGCGCTGGGAGCGACCGGCGATGGGATCACGATTGCCATCATCGATACCGGTGTCCTGAGGGACCACCCGGACTTCGCTGAGGCGGATATTCGCACATATGATGTCTGCGCAGCCACGGCTTGCGCAGGATACGATTCCAATGACGACAGCATCGTTCAGGTGCGCCAGCCGGGAGATATCGACACCGAAGGCCACGGCACGCTGGTGACAGGCGTGGTGGCTGCCGTCCGGCAGGACAATTATGCGACCGCGGTTGATGAGGGCGCTACGGACGTCAACATCCAGGGCATCGCCTATGAGGCGTCCGTACTGGATATTAGGGCGGATTCGCCGGGCAGCTGCGCGCGAACCGGCGAGGATGAAGGCTGCACCTTTGCCGATAATAACCTGATTCAGGCTATCGACTATGCTGTCGCCCAGGGTGTCAGCGTTATCAACATGTCGCTCGGCGGTGAAATCGATGCAGACCAGTCACTGGAGAACGCCGTGCGCCGTGCGGCGGCGGCGGGTGTCCTTGTCGTTATATCGGCGGGCAATGAGGCCGAGCCTGCTGGCACCGATGACATGGGCAATCCTGTTGTCGCCAAGGGGCAGACGCCGTCCGAGCCAGCCTATATTGCCGGTGAGGCGAACTCGCTTGGCCGGGTTGTTGCCGTGGGTTCAATCACGCTTGACCGCGTGATGTCGGATTTCTCCAACCGGGCTGGTACGGCAACGCAGGATTATTACCTCCTCGCGCCCGGTGAAGACATTGTGACAACCGGGCTTGATGACGATGTCTCGAATCCGGACGGGATAACTTGCGTAGGCGTCCAGACATCAGCCTGCAATGATGCAAACTCTATAGGCGACTATTACCGCGTCAGCGGTACATCCTTTTCGGCGCCTTACGTAGCGGGCGCACTGGCGCTTTTGCTGGATGCCTTCCCGAACCTGAAGGATACCCCCGAGTTGGCATTGCAGATCCTGCTGGATACGGCTGACGACTATGTCGATACGACGCCAGATGCGATCACGGGCGAGACGGCCGGTGTGGGCACCGATCCGGTCTCGGGCGTCGGCATCATGAACCTGGTTGAGGCGTTCCGCCCGCAGGGTCAGCAAACGCTGTCCATATCAGGGGAAAAGGTGAGCGTCGCGCAGGCACTTGCCCCGTCGGGCGGTGCGTTCGGCGATTGGGCATCGGATTCCGGGGTCTTTAATGGCCTCGTTTTCAAGGATGTATATGGCCGGGGCTTCCGGCTGGATGCCGATGCGGCCGCGAAATCCATGCCGAAGCAGCTGCAGTCGGCTTCGCGGATCGTGAACATGGATACGCGGGCCGACTGGGCCGCCAGTGAATCGCGGGCCGTCGCCGTGGGCGACCTGACCTTTGCCTGGTCGACACCGCGCGTGCAGGAAGACCTGCTGGCGCCCTACCAGGAAGAGCCCGTTACGAACTATCAGGCCGCCTATCAATTCGGCGGCGGCGAGATCGAGTTCGGACAGGGGGGTGGCCTTGCGCGCCTCGCGCCGGATGTGACGCTGTTCAACGAGCCCGGCATTGGTAATGCCTATGCGACGGGCGGAAACTGGGCCCGGCTCAGCCATAAGGTGGGCCTCGGGCTGACCATGGACCTCTTCACGGCGACGGATGATGCGCGCTCGCTGACGGGAGTGAGTGTGGGACGGGACGCGCGTTTCTGGTCTTTCCGGGCAGGCATATCGTCTGCGTCTGACGATGAGACAGCCCTTGGCGGCAGCCTGCAGGCGCGTTTCGGGGAAAAAGACCAAGCGGCCATGACGGCCTATTCGCTGGAGGGCGAGTGGAACCCTGTCGGCCGGCTCACCCTGTCATCCGGATTTGAAATGGCCAGCGTCGACCTTCCCGGCATCGATGTGAACAATATCTGGACCAGCCGCTGGTCGGTGGGCGCGAGCCACCCTGCCGGGCCGGGGCAGGCCAGTTTCGTTATCGCCCAGCCGCGCCGCGCTGAAACGGGTACGATCCGTTTCCTTGCGCCGAGGGGCATTGATAATGGTGGCGTGCTCCTGCGCTCCGAGGTCGAAGCTGGCCTGACCCCCAGTGGACGGGAAATCGACTATGAAACCCGCTACAGGTTCCGTCTGTCCGACACATGGACAGGTGACGCGTCGGCGGCGCTGTCAACCTCGCCAAACCATATCAGCGGAGCTGAGGCGGAAAGTGTCGTCTGGCTGGCAGTCGGGACAAAGTGGTGAGGCGCGCGGGCCTTGCGACGCTGTGCCTTGCGCCACTGGGCGCCTGCGCGGCGTGGCAGGGCATGATGACATCCGGCGCTCCCGTCCCCGACTGCCCGACAGTGATTCGCGCGTCGGCCTGGGTGGATGCGATGCCCTCGGTCGGCAGGTCCACACAGCGCTTGATCGTCGCGGTGAAGATAGATGACCCGCGTCCATGGCTGCTGGTCCCGGTTACGACAGATCAGGCAGATTTGCTTGTTCTCGACCTATCGCCCGGCGGTCCCGCTGTTCCGGGCAATGCCAGCTATCGGGAGCCAATGACGCACCGTCGTAGCGCCGTCCGCATAACATGCGGAGGCAAGGAACGCGCGCATATCGACCAGATCACGAAGGTGATGTGAGTTTGTCTCAGGTTTGAGGTGACCTTCCAGCCATGTACAAAGGATCAAGAGCGCTGACGTAACCGTCGCCATCGAGATTGGCTGAAATATAGTCAGCAGCAGCTTGGCCAATCCGAGCGGCCGAGTCTCGGTCCTTGTTCAACTGTCTAATTGCTTCGACGCTTGCGTCCTCATCGACTTTTGCCCAGATCGAGCCCTTCGGCGCCTTGTAAACCCCGTATGGATCCTTCACTGCTTCCAGCTGGTAGGGGAGGAGGACTGAATTCTTGGTGTTCATGAATTCCATGTTTCCAGACCATCCCGTGGCCATTGCAACCCGGCCGATCGACATGGCTTCGGCCAGATGTAGGCCAAAACCCTCAGAGCGGTGCGCCGACAGCATCACATGATGCGAAGCGATCAGGTTCCATCTGTAGGCATCTGAAAGTGATTCGTCGATGATCGTGATCGCATCGTCGCCGCGCACGGCATCTGTGAGATCGCGGGAAAATTCAGGGTATTCCCTTACATTGCGCAACTTAACGGTCAGGGATGTGTCGTCTTTTTGCGAGAAAGCATTCCTGTAGATTCGCACAGCTGACAGCACGTTCTTACGATGAAATGAGGATCGCCCATCCGCCATGATCAGGTAGCGCATAGGAGACGCGTCAAAGCTGACGGGTGTATCATCCGTTGTGAGTTCCGGTGCGCGAACCGGCAGGGCAACAGTCCGGATCGGTATATCGACAAATGGACGAAAAGCTTCTGTTACAAAATTGCTAGGGGTCCAGATTTCATCAAGGTGTTCGGCAATCGACAGCCACTCTTTTGGGGGCTCGCTCAACTCCCACGCCCAGTATCCGATGATCCGCCAATTGTGCCATCGGCGAAGGCCGAGCGCCTGAAGCGCCATGCGCGTTTCAGGCGCATTGGCATGCAGGACAAGAGTGCCGCGGCTGCCGGATGGCATCTTTTGAAGCGCGTCCTCGCTGTGTCCGTCGATCTGATTGAGGATATCGCTTAGGTCGACTGCGATGGGGTTATATCCTTGCCGCTTAAGCGCATGGATGCCGAGGCGAGCGGCCTGTCCCAATCCATTAGCCGTTCGAAACATGCCGGCAACGACCAAGGGCTCGGATGGATTGAAACCCTCTCGCCTGGTATTGCCTCTCGGCAACATGGCTATCCTGATGTCACGTGCCGCTGCAGCCGTTGGAGGAAAGCGTCCGGCAATTTTTCGGGCGCTGCGGAACACCATGATTCGCTTTCCACTTTTACGTTACAGGCGAGCTAGCCTTACAAGAAACACCAGTCGTAAGGTAGAACTTTATTGGGTGAATGGCCTGTTATCGTCAAGCAATTGGGTATTGACTAATTGCATATAGGTTCAGTTGCTGCCTGCCGCCCTTTTCGGACCATTGACAAGCACGGAGGTTGTCACAACAAGGGCATGATTAATCCAACTGCTACAGGAGCTAGTCAGAATGGCGGATCGGAAATCGGCCTTTGTAACCGGTATTACAGGCCAGGATGGTGCCTACATTGCGCAGTTGTTGCTCGAAAAGGGCTATCGCGTCGTTGGCCTTGTCCGCCGCTCTAGCACGTCGGAAATTAATGACCTTCGCTTGAAATGGCTCGGCGTCGATAAGGACGTGGAACTGATCGATGGCGATCTCACTGATCTGTCCGGCCTTATCCGAACGATCAAGGATATTCGCCCCGACGAAATCTACAACCTGGCCGCGCAGTCGTTCGTGAAATCCTCATGGCAGCAGCCGCTGCTTACGGGACAGGTGACTGCAATTGGTGTGACAAATATCCTGGAAGCCATGCGCATTGAAGCGCCTGAAGCGCGCTTCTATCAGGCTTCTTCCTCCGAAATGTATGGTCTGATTCAGGAAGACATGCAGTCTGAGACCACTCCCTTCTATCCGCGCTCTCCCTATGCGGTGGCCAAACTTTATGGCCACTGGATAACTATCAACTACCGCGAGAGCTTCAACTTGCATGCTTCAAGCGGTATCCTCTTCAATCATGAATCACCGCTTCGCGGCATTGAATTCGTGACCCGGAAAGTCACCGACGCAGTCGCGCGTATCAAGCTCGGTCTGGCGAAAGAATTGCGCCTCGGCAATATTGACGCCAAGCGCGACTGGGGACACTCCAAAGACTATGTCCGCGCCATGTGGCTCATGCTGCAGCAGGATGTTGCCGATGACTACGTTATCGCAACGGGCATTACGACAACGGTCAGGGATATGTGCCGGATTGCTTTCGAGCATGTTGGTGTGAACATGGACGACCATCTGGTCATCGATCCCGCATTGTTCCGACCGGCTGAAGTGGATGTCCTGCTGGGCAATCCTGCGAAGGCAAAAGCAAAACTCGGTTGGGAGCCAACGATCTCCCTACATGATATGATCCGTGAGATGGTTGACGCCGACCTCAATCGGTTACGCTGAGACCTCACCAATGCATGATATTTCTGCTGCACGTCCTGTCCTGATAACTGGGGCTTCTGGGTTCGTCGGCGGATATGTCATGGACGCACTTGAGCTTTTGGGTGTGCAACTCGATTGCCGCGTAGCTGTGTCTGTCAATTCCGATTTCGCACCCAAGGCAGGGCGAACAGTGTCTTTAGACATTACAAATGCTGCGGCAGTTGGCGAGATGATAGCGGCACAGAAACCGGCAGCCATTATTCATCTGGCCGCTGTCGCGGAGCCGGCGCGCGCCTTCCGGGACCGAGATGGCGCCTGGGCCGTCAACGTTGATGGTACACGCCACATCGCCCGCGCTGTCATGCAGCATGTACCGGACGCGCGGCTGGTGTTCGCGGGAAGTGCGGAAGCTTACGGCTTGAGCTTCAATGGTGCAGAAGGCGGCGTGACGGAAGATAGCGCGCTGAAGCCCATGTCTGCATATGGCGCGACCAAGGCCGCCGCCGATGTATTGCTATCCCAAATGGCTTTTGATGGGCTGGATGTCATCCGTTTCCGCGCTTTCAATCACACAGGACCCGGTCAGACGCCGGTTTATGTCGTTCCGGCCTTCGCCGAGCAGATCGCACGCATCGAGGCGGATAGGCAGCCGCCGGTCATGAAAGTGGGAAATCTGGACGTCCGCCGAGATTTCCTAGATGTTCGAGACGTCGCTCGTGCCTATGCACTGGCTGCCAGTGGCCGAGGAGACAAAGGCGGCGTTTACAATCTGAGCTCTGGCATGGCGCGGTCCATCCAATCTATTCTTGAGGAATTGCTGTCGCACTCCAGCGCCGACATCACCGTGGAAATTGATCCAAACCGTTTGCGTCCAAGTGATGTACCGCACGCTGCGGGTAACAATAGCAACGTGCGGCGGGCGCTCGAATGGCAAGTGGAAATTCCGTTTGAAGCGACCCTTTTGGACGTTCTGAATTATTTTCGTGAAAAGCTCTCCTGAGCCATACTGGCGAGGAGAAGAAGCAATACCTGATCCGTGCGCAGGCCAAGCGTGGGCGTGTCGGCTTTTGCATCCGGGTGGCTGATCAAGCCCCACTCGTTCGGCGTTTCACCCTCGGCCTCGAAGGCGTGCTGTACCGCCTGCGCGGTCACGCCGATCTGGTAGCCCGCCGGTGCGCCCGGAGTATCAATCCATTCAAACATTCCGATGGTCTGCAAAAGATGTTTGCCAGCGCGAAGGACAGATTCGGGAAGAGGCGCTAGTGGTGTCTTGGTTCTCGCGTCCGACGTGGAAACAAGGCCTGATACAGCATAGACATTGGCGAAGCGTTTGTCGGTCGCGCCGAGGTCCAGCGTGCCGTCGCTTGCCGGGACAACGGACGTGCCTGCATCATGGACCCGGTATCCACCACGCAGAAGCGCCCCGCCGTATTTCATGAAATTTATATTCAGCTTGTCCAGCGTGCTGGTATCATAACACTCGAACACAAATTCTCCTGGAGAGTCCTGATAAACATGCATGCGGGTATTGAACGCGCTGGCTTCCCAATATTGCGTCCCTGATGCCGTCCTCAGGCCGAAACCGCCATCGAACGACTGGAAATCGGTCCAGGTGTTAGGCTCTGACAGGCTGCCAAGGCCCGCGCTGACGCTCTCCCACGCCGTGCCGTCCCAGACACGGATATGTCCCTCGTCACGCACATAGGCGCGCCAGCCGGGCTTTGGTGCGATTGTCGTCCATGCGCCGTCATTCAGGACCGCGATTGCATTGGGGGCAAACCTGGCCCAGGCGGCGCCTGGAGCGTCTCCCACGATATAGGCCGTACCGTCCGGGACCGTGCCGCCTGGCGGCTCGGATAGGTTGAGCGCCTCCACTGCCAATTGACCAATGGTGTCCAGGCGCCATAGCGCCTCGTTCACCGTGACATGCTTCTGGGCTTGGTTGGGCAGGAGAAATGGAAGTCCGAGGTTGGGAGATGTGTCTGACATGGGGGAGGCACCTCTAAATATTTTGATGCCGATTTTAGAATACGTTCAATCACGGTCGGAAAAGTCAGCAATATGCGGCTATTCATTCAATAGTTCAGAGCCAAGTGGGATTGGATAGGGGGCGCGATTTCCAGCATAAAGACGCCTACGCGCACTAGCAGTGCCGCTTTGCAATCCATCTTCAATGTGGCAAGGAGCTATTCTATTTCAGGATGATGAGAGGATCGAAATGGCTGACCATATTTCGGATGCCGTGACGCAAGATGCGCATGCACCCTTCGTGCTTCAGTTTCCCGATTTCCCTGACCTGCCAATGTATCTCCACACACTCACCGATACTTGGATATCAGACTATATTCGCGGCGGTCAGACGTTTGAGCCTCACATTGTCGCGCTGTTAAGAAGCCTAATTCGCCCAGGGGATACAGTTCTCGATGTCGGTGCAAATATTGGCTATACAGCGATTATTGCCAGCGAGTGCGCTGGCAAATCGGGTGCAATTCATGCTGTTGAACCGGAGCCAAATAATCTTAAGCTGCTTCAACGCAACGCTGCGCTCACATCGGGCGCGCCAATCATTGTTCATGCATGCGCTGCTGGTGCTGATGCGTTTGAGGCAAACTTGACCCTATCGCCCGATAATCTAGGCGATCACCGCATGGAAATTGAAGCTGAGGACCGAGAGACCGTCCGTGTCCCGGTGCGCAGGCTTGACGGACTATCAGGCCTCAAAGGCAGCCGGGTTGATGTCGTGAAGATTGACACACAGGGATCCGAGACCATCGCTTTGCAGGGAATGCAGGGTTTGCTTGAGGCAAACGCCAAGGCTCGACTAATTTTAGAGTTTTGGCCTTACGGTCTGGAGCGGTGTGCCAGTGGCGTGTCTGCTTTAATGTCAGAATTGTCCGCTCGGCCAAGACGGTTCTGGCTCGTGGAACATGCTCTCGCCTGCAATGAAGTGAGCGCCGACGATTTGATCGAGATTGCTGTAAACCGCATGTCTCCAGAGTCGCAGCAGCACGGGGACATTGTTTGTCTGAGTGTCGAAGATGAGGAGGGCATCCGTATTCTGGAGGCCATTTCATTGGACTGGGAAGAAACGTTGATGAGACTTGCTCTATCTGTGTAAGGAGCTTTGCTGCGGATGCATTTGAGCTAGGTACGATCAATCGTGACATCAAACTCGCTGCGCACGATACCCCAAACATTCATGCTTCCTCGCACATGTGGTTGGCGTATCGAGAAGCGAGCGCAACCAACACAATAATCGATCACCTGACCAACCAGCTTTTGTCCTGAAAGAGTTGGATGAGAAACAAGCGTATTCGCACCCACATTTATCGCAAATTCTCCCGGACACAGGAAGTTTCGGCTGCTTAGCACGACCACGCCAACTTCGCCTACGCCAATTTCGCGCGCATCCCGATTTACGGTCGCAAGGCTGTGATGCATAATTTCGACGCCGCGTGAATCGGTAATCCCGATACCCAGGTCCACAGGGTCATCCATAGCGTGGGTGTAGGTATAGTGAATGCGAATGCGCAGATCATCTTCGAAGGGAACCGTGTCCGTGGGATTACCGTCAGTGTCCAGGATTGCGACATCCTGTACCTGCATTTCCCCTGTACCGGTTCTCAGGGTCTCCACCCGTTGGAAAAACGCTTTTGCCCGCGCAGGATCTACTTTCGACTGACCATCTGTTTGATCGAACGTGGGAACATCAGTGTCGCTGTCTGGTGTTTCAGTGAAATCCTTTTTCAGTCCCGCTGCAGCTACGCGGCGGAACATTTCGGCCTCATATGCCTGTCCAACATCCTTGGCGGTGCCACTCAGGCGGACGCCGCCATGATCCAGCCAAAGCCCCTTGTTACACAAGGCACGCACTGAATCTGGTGCATGAGTTACGTAGATGAATGTGACGCCTTCATCGAGCATCGCCTGAATCTTGTTCATGCACTTGATCTGGAAATAGGCATCGCCGACACTGAGCGCTTCATCGACGATGAATATGTCAGGCTTGACGTGAACAGCGCAGGCAAACCCGAGACGTACCCCCATTCCAGAGCTGTAGGTTTTGACCGGCCGGTCAACGTCGGAACCCAACTCGCTGAAAGCGATAATGTCGTCGCGGCTGGCAAGAATTTCGGCATTGCTCATGCCGTGTAGCAAGCCAAACTGCCGGATGTTCTCGCGCCCGGTCAGTTCCGGGTTAAAACCCGTACCCAGCTCCAGAAGCGCGGAGATGCGGCCGTTTACTTTAACGCTGCCGGTGGTTGGCGTGAGTACGCCAGCGAGGATTTTCAGCAGGGTGCTCTTGCCGCTGCCATTCTCTCCGACAATTCCGAGCCGATCGCCTTTTTCGAGGCTGAAGCTGACATCGCGCAACGCAGACGATTCCTGAACATACTTGCCCGACTGGCCGGTAATGATTTCCCAAAGGCGATGTTGCGGAGAGGCATAGCTGAAGTATTTCTTGCTGATATCTGCAAGCTCGATGACCGGCTCTCCGGCTGCGTCGGGAAGGTGCTGTTCTGTGTCGGCCGTGGCGCCATCAAATGACATCTGCGAATCCTGATTTCAGCTTGTGGAACACCAAATAGCCGAGCACGAGCGTCAGGAATGAAAACGCCGCAAGTCCGGTGATTTGCATCCATGGAACGGGCTGGTCGACGAAGACAACAATGCGCGTAATCTCGACAAAGTAGAAGAACGGGTTGAAGTCCATGATGATTGCGCGAACGACGGACCGTCCGCTGTTCTCGACCAGGGACGGCGGATAGAGCAGAGGCGTCAGCCAGAATACGATGTTCAGTGCGACAGGGATGGTTTGCACCATGTCCGGAATGTACACGGATATAGCCGATACCGCGTAAGAGACCCCCATGGAGAACATGAGGCATATCACCCAAAGCAGCCCGAACACGTACCAGTGTTCAGCCGGCATGAGATGATTGTAGATGAACATGCCGCTGACCAGGATTAACAGGATCAACTGCGACAGAAATGTCGACGCGAGCGGCACAAACGGAAGCACCCAGGTCGGGAAGGCAATTTTTGTGATCAGGTAGCCATGTTCCTTGAGAACGGAGGGGCTGCGCCCCACGATTTCGGAGAAAAGCATCCACAAGACGAACGGCACGAAGAAAAAGATGGGGAAGGGGACGTCATTATACCGCTCGCCCATTCTTCCGGACATCAGGATCGAGAACACCAGTACGGTGATCAGTGCATTGAGCAGTGGCACACCCACACTCCACGCAATGCCTGCGTACGAGTTTGCGTAACGGTTTTTAATATCCCGCAATGATAACATCCAGCCGAGTGAGATCCCTCGCCTGAAAGGAACATTCGCTGCTGTCATCTTTTGGTTTCTTTCTTCAAATCGGGGTGCCCAGAAGATCCGAAACACAAGTCAGGAACCGTCTGGACGTTGAGAAGGAGGAAAATTTCGACACATAGTGCCGCGAATTTGCGCAATACCTTTGGTACCCCATCTTTCGCCACCCCAGCGAATTAATCTCGTCAATCGCACGATTTAGGGCGTCCGACAATGCGTTTACATCACCGGTTGGAACAAGGTCAGCCAGACCACCGGATATGGCCGGTGTATTGGAATTATCATAGGTAATAACCCGACAGCCACTTGACAGGGCTTCGATAATTGGGACGCAAAATCCTTCATGATAGGTTGGCAGAACGAAGAGGTCGGCCTCTTCCAAAACACGCATTTTCTGCTGATCCGTCGCATTGCCGTGAATTTCGAGATGCACGGCTTTTGGATAAGCGGCGTTCAGCTTGACAATTGATTTGTGCAGCTCTTCAAGGATGCCCGCGTCAGAGAAGTTCACGTTCCCGATCATGTTGACGCGAATTGTCTGGGTCGGATGGCACTTCAATACATTACGAATGGCAGCGACCAGCTCTGTCGGTCCTTTTGATCGGACGAAGCGACCGATGTAGGCGATACGCAATATATCATCATTGAAACTTGGCTTTGCCTCGGGCGCGGTCAGTTTGGAATGAACCGCAAGCGACAGCACACGCGCGCTTGTTTTAATTCCTGCCTCGCGGAGCACTTCCAGATTTGTTTGGCTGTCGCAGGCGACGTGATCCACGAACGCAAGACTCGATAATTGCGTGAAGGATTTATCGATTATAGCGTGATCTTTTTCAGGCAGTAGATGCTTGGGGGTGATGTTGTGAAAGATCGCGAGCCGTTTGGCGCCAGCCGGTGGCATAATCACGGTGTCGAAAAGGGGACAATATATACCGAAATGATATATGATGAGGCCACTACTTTGGAAATGCGGGTCTAAGAGGACGTCGGCAGGGCCCTGAACTAATCGCACATCTATGCTGGGATGGTCGCACGCATAGGCGAAGAGTTTGACATTGAATTTCCCTGTTTCCGACATCCAGCGGATTTCATCGCGGACGGCATTAGAGATTGCATCATGATTGACGCACACGCCAGTGACGAAGGAAACGTTCATCGCACGCGAGCGCGCTGCTTGGCGTTTCGTCCTACTTGCGCGATCAGCCTTTGATTATGCTCAGCCATCTTGCTCGATGTGAATCTTTCATTGAAGATTTCAAGACTGCGGCGGCCCATTCTTTCCCGCAGGCTGGCGGATCCCACAAGTTGCGAAATGGCATCAGCCAAGTCGCGGACATTGCCGGGCACCGTCAGGAATCCATTATCGCCGTCAGAAACGATTTCCGGAACGCCGCCGGCGTGACAGCCGATCACGGGTTTCCCCACGCGCATAGCCTCCAGGAAGATCAGCCCAAAGGATTCAAACCGGCTGGGTGCGACGAAGACATCACAGTCTTCATAGGCCTGGAACAGGCGATCATTGTCCACTCTGCCTTCGAACAATACAGCCTTGCGACATAGGCTGGTTGCCTCGTCGGCAAGAAAGTCCTCCTTGTAAGTAATGTCGTTGCCAGGAATGTGGAGACTGTCGTCGCCAATGATGCGGAAACGCACGTTGGGATGCTGCGCCAGGACAAGGGGAATGGCTTCAAGCAGCGTATCGATGCCCTTGCGAGGTTCTAAACGCCCCACAAACAGGACGTCCAATCCTTCGTCGTCTTGCTTGGCTGTGTGAGCGGGCGCGTCCGGCATCCCCAAAGGGGTCACGGTCACCCGTTCGTCCTCGATGACACAATCATATGCCTGCTCGACTTCTCTTCGGATCGCGCCGCTGATGGCTCGCAGTGCATCGGACTCCATGATAAGCGCGCGCTCTGCCCTAATCATCGGGTGACCGAAAGACGCCATCCAGTTTTCATCGGCCTTCAATTCCGGATGATAATCCAGGAAGAAGCGAAGGGTTGTTTGCAGGCTGGTGACGAGCGGCCAATCGCCTTCCAACAGGAATGCGATGCCTTCACAGTCCCAGATTGGGGCTTCCACGATATCGATCGGGCGGTGCGTGGCGATGCGACGGGCTTCCTCCAGCGCCGTCGCTGACCAGTCCCAAATATGTTGGGGGATATTGCGCTGCGCTGCGTCTTCCGACAACTCCACCGACTTCATGACCATACGATGGACCCACACGCCATGCTCGAAATCGACACGGTTGAGATCGTCTGAGTGCGTAATGACGTGCACGATATGCCCTTCGGCCGCAGCTGCCTCGGCGAGATCCTTGTTGAACGTTGCGATGCCGCCTGAATGTTGCGGTGGAAAATCGCGGGACACAAAAATCATGGCCTTGGTGTCGTCTCCAGTGCCCGGATGGAACTTTTTGAAGGCGCCGGAATGGTAGTCGAGCTTTTCTTGCGTCAATAATTCAAACGAGTCCGACATTCCGCGTGCCACACCGCGCTCCCAGGCGCGCGCGTTTTCATCCTTGAACTTCTCGAGTTCAGATGTTTGCAGGCGGCCTCCTTCGATGTGGAATTTGATGTCAGCTTCGTGGGCGCTGGAGAACTTCACATTATCTTCGAGGATGTCCTGAACAGAGCGGAAGTCACGCCCATGTTTCAGCGAAAAATAAATCTTGTTCTTGATGACGGGATACCTGTAGCGGGTAATCTTGTGTTCGTCCCGCACATGGCTTGGTGCGAACTTGTGATGCACCCAGGCTGAATTCAGTTGCCTTATCACGAATCCTGCGTCGACCAATCGGCAGCAAAGCTCGGTTTCATCCAGATAAAACTCGATCTCTTCGTCAAACCCACCGACCTCAAGAAGCGCCGAGCGACGAAACGAGGCGTTCGTACCCTGAAGATATGGGAAATCGAAGGATTGTGGAAAGCAGAAGTGTTCTGTCGCTGCGCCCGCAGCCCAGTTAGCATTTGCTAGCCGGCTCGCCGTAGAAAATTCATATTGGTAGGTGTAGCCAGATTGATCAAAAACAAGGCCGCCCGCACCGCCAATAGCGGGAGAATCGTACCCTTTAGCCAAGTGACTAAGCCATTCCGGCTCCGGAATTGCGTCGTCATCAATAAACGCAACGATGTCGCCTTGGGCCATCGCGATGCCGATATTGCGGGACTTCGACAAGTTGGCGATATCACATGTGCCACTGCGGATGTGCGGCTTCCATGCATCGATGACTTCGGCCGAATTGTCAGTCGAGGGACCGTTCACCACAATGACCTCGAAATCGCCATCATATTTCAGCCATCGGAATGACTCGAGTGTCTGAACGAGGGAACTCCCTCGATTTAGAGTGTTTATTACGATGGAGAAGGATGGCGGCTTCATGCGACTGACTTGAGCCCTGTTAAGGTCACGAAACTAGAAAAATATCTAAGTTCTTCTGCTGTGATGTGCGAATCCAGCTCTCCGGCAATAGACAGGAGCTCATCAACCTTGTCGGCGAAGCCTTTTGTTCTGAGCGCCGTCAGGTTGTAAAACCAGTTAAGCGTATCTCTGAGTTGGCCCTCATGCGTCACCTCCTGAATATCCAAATCGGAGAAAAGCCTCTCCAATCCCCAACCGGTTGTGTTAAAGAAGTGAAAAGGGACAGCGTGGAGCGGTTGCATGAAAGCAGATTCAACGTAAACGGTGCCGCCCGGTTTGAGAACTCGAATGATCTCACGCGCTCCGGTGAACGGATCATGCAGGTGCTCGACGACCGCCTGCGACAAGATTAGGTCGAAGCTATTGTCTTTGAACGGTAGTTGGTGGCCGTCGCCAAAAAGATCCGGTGCCTGAAACATCGAGTACTCCAGCCCGATAACGCGGGGGTCTGGATAATTCCTGTCGCCGGAGCCGCAATCGAGAACCAGCGCATCTGGAGATGCAGAAGAGAGCATGTCCATAAATTTTTGAGGATATGGGTTGCCAAAGTTGCAATGCTCGTAAGTGTACGAAGGCGTCTCGTGAGAGGCCACACTCAGTTCTTCATAAGAAACAAGATGGACTTGCGTGCCTTTTGATTTTTCGTTGGCCTGCCCAAGAACTTCAATGGATATCTTACTTGGCTTGAGACCGACAAATATCGGGTGCCACAGCTGCATGGAACCTGCCTCTTCCAAGAGATCAATCTCTGCATTCAATTGGTCGTTCAAGTAAACGCGAACTTTGCCTGACCAAGGGTGTTTCAGAAAGTGAACTGCGACACCAATCGCTGAGGTATTAAATTCAAATCGTGAATTAGCGGTTTCTGACCATGTTGTATGCCCGGTAGAAGTCCACGCGATCTCGGGATTTCTCATTCCGGATTCTATTTGCAGCACTTTCCGGCTGATCGCGCCTGAAAGATTTTCTTCGCGATCAGGCAGGTTCACGGGCGAGCCGGCCGTGAAAATAGCGCGACCATTCGAGAGCGAGCCAACAGTACCGCATTTTTTGCAGGCAAGACCCGCAAAAAATGGCTGGCTATTGATGGAAACAGCATTGGAGAATGAAATATATTCATGGCATTTCGGACAAGCCAATCGATTGAGAAGCTTGGAATACTTTTCCATTAGAGGGCCGGCAGCAGTAAGGTTTTGCATGGTAGTTGCTCCGTAGCTCCAAAATACGTTGACAAAGTTTCTAGCAGCAGCGCTCAGCGTCTAGGTTTTCGTAGTCAAGCAGCTTGAAGAACAGAACTTGATTGTCGTGCGAACGAGGGTCTTTGTTGCCTGTTGGACGAATAGTCAGCAAATTTGAGTTGCTGTCATTATCGATCTCTATTCGAATGAACCCACTCTGCTTGGAGTAGAGGTTGAAAAGCGACACTTCGGCGCCGCAAGTAATTTCAACTTCGCCACTCCAATCATGTCCCCAAAATAGAAGGAATAGACTTTCCCCCCGAACGGGCAATTGCACCGTTGATCCTGGAGCTATCAAGGCCCCCGTCACTGAGCTAAACAGACTCAGAGGTTGCGGCGGTTGTTCGTACAAAACCAAAGGGTCTGAATGAATTATTTCCTTGAGGCGCAATGACCTCTTGTTATTGGAGTGAAGTTTCTTATCGATTCGTGAAATCGAGATCAAACCGGTGGCAAGTTCCGGATAGTCGCGAGAACGCGCCTGAAATGTCTCAAGTAATTCGATTTGTGTGGGCAGGTCATCTTCGAACAGACCGATCGAAGTTTCATAGCCCAGTATTTCAATATCTGTTGAAAAGTCTGACAATATTCCACGGAACTCATCGTGAGACAGAAGTGCAATGTGTTCCGGTCCAACGCAATATTGCAGGCCGTGGATACGATAAGCGAAGGCATCTTTGTTGGGGGTTGTCAGAATGACGCTTGCGCCATCTTTGCAGACCCTAGCGATTTCTTGCATAAACAAGCGTGGATTACGCACATGTTCAATCACTTCTCCGCCAAAGAAGATGTCAACGGAGTTATCTGCAAGAGGAATGACTTCCCCATCGCTGGTGGCGTAAACGGTTCGGCCGCGACGATCTTCAGACGTTCCATTCCACGCGTATTTCAGCGCCGTGGCCGATACGTCGAATCCGATGCAGGTGCCAGCCGAACGAAGTTTGTCAAAAATGGCTGCAAAACTCCAAGGTCCGGTACCGAAATCCACAACGACCTTATCAGTTAAATCCCCTAGTTTGATCTCGTCGAGCAACCGCATGCGCGCTTCGTGGCCGGATTGCGTGATTGTCGCAGCATCATCCAATGACCCATAAATATTGCCGCCACTATCTTCGGCCGACTCGAACGCGTGTTCATGGGCTGCGCGCAATTCAGGGGCGGAATCAATCGGGTCATCCTGCCCTGCCGGGTCCGTTTTATCATCACTCAACGCCCTGGCATGAGTTGGCTCGTGTTCTGACATTTGCGCCTCCTTTGTGACGCTCTGATCTGTGCGCCGGTAAAAGTCGACAACGCCATTCTCGAACGGAACGGCAATGCCGTCAGCTTCCAGAACCTGACCAGATAAGCTGAGGGACAGAGGCCTAAGTGTTATAGGGTCAACAAATATGTCACTCACCAAAATAGCTAATTCCCTCAAGCGGTTTAAAGTCACTTCTTCGCCAATATCTCGAACTCGTAACAAGCGCCGTTTTTGCGGCCGCTCTCGATAAGCTCGACGTCTTTCAGGCCAGCTTCTTCCAGCAAAGCTGTGAGGCTGTCCGGTGTGAACATATTGTAATGGAAATCGCCATCATAGTCTTGCGAACCATACATGACTTCGCGGAAATCATCATAGGGGTAGTCGCCTTTGGCATAATGCTGGGTCATTGCTTCTGCATCAGGCACGACGGCGCGAAACTGGCCGCCCTTTTTTAGCAGGTCGACCCAATATGGGAGCAATTCACGTTTGAGCTGTTCCTGTGGAAAATGCTCGAGGACATGAGCTGAGAAAATCTCCGTCGCTTCGCCTTTCTTGAGGGGGAGGGCGTCAATGTCTGCGACAATATCAACGCCCGGCAGCTTGCGACGATCAACATTGATATAGTCATCCAAAGCGATGTGACCGCAGCCCAAATTGAGTTTCAATCCAGTCTTTCTGGCAACCTTTAACTTTTCCGCGTCGACGATTTCCGGTTCGACATCGTCCATTTTTTCATCAGTGCCAGCGCCGTAGCGCATTTCGAACATCACTTCTCGCCGGATGAATTCCACGCGGTTGAGCAGGTATTCGGTGGATTGGTTCAGTGCATCCAAGTGGCCGCGAAGCGTGTCGTACTCGTCAGTCGATGTGGCGTTGCGGGCCGCGAGCTGCGCGAGACGTTCTTCCAGATCAGTGCGCTCGGCATGTAGCGGAGCAAGGGATTCGTGGAGGAGAGTGTCGAGGGCTTGCCGTGTCTTGCCGGCTTCGTTGATAATGCCGTCCCAGGTCTGGGAGGCGTGCTCAGCCATTCTCTGGTCAAAAGCGGCTATGTGCGACGCCAAGCTCTCCTGCAGCGAAAGGGCGTTCGAGCGGCCCTGTTCATCGACGGCTGCAGCCAGCGCACCAAGCGATTGATTCGTTTCTACGACATTGCGCTTGAGGCTTCGCAGAGAGATTGGAAACGATTGGACGAGATTGTCGATGTCTTTCTTGTCGGTCAGTTGTCGGTGGTTGAGATCGGCAATCGTAGAGAGCAGGCGCGGGATTTGGTCATTCTCGAAGCGGTAAAGGCGCGCGGCGATATCAGACGCAGTGCTTGCGGCGCGCTCCTGCTGTTTCGCCAGCGTTTCCTTTAGAGACTCTATGCTTTTGGACATCGTTTCCGCCTGATGCGTCAAAAGCGCGAGGCGCGCGTTTGCCTCAAGCGTCGCCTCGCGGAATTCCGGTAGCCGCGTGAGGTGAATGGTAATGCGAACAAAGCGGCCTAGGATCGGCCATGAAGCCAATGATCTGCCGATGGACCTGAGAAGCCGTTTCAATTCTATCGATCCCATTCTAGTTCCGATTAGCGCTGTAAGCACAGCTGACCCAACTCTACAAGCGTGAAGGTTTCACGCCATGATAACGCATATTGTTCCAGACCGTGTTACCCAAATATGGACAAACACGACTACGGGCTGTGTTATTTTGGTAAGAAATAATTCTATGCCGCCATGGATCGACAAACCTTAAGTTTGCTATCAAGAGCTGTATTCTGTCCCCTTCAAGCCATCTGAACATACAGACGAAGCGGTCATGATGGGCTAAATTAGCGGTATTTAACGTTGCGGGACTTGAAAACGGGAAGGTGCTCTCGCAATAAATCAAGATGAAGGGCATCGGAGCTAAGCGACTCGATCAATGTCGAATAATTGATTCGCACGCCGCAGAAATCAGCAGAGCGGTTTTTTGGTTGATAACTCCAGAACCTCTAAAATCGAACGTGCCCCGTATTAAGGTCATGCCAGGAGAACACTTTTGAACGCGAATTCGGGACTGAAAAATTGTGCTCGCAAGCCGTATATGCTCTCACAGGATGGCGGCGAGCAATACTGGCGCTTCAAGGCACTGAATGCGGAAATGCGTGCGGCGATAGCAGAAAACATGATACGTCTCAGATCAACGCATTACGGTTCCCAACTTCCTGTTGAAGTTGACGCCTTGCGGGCGCGCATAGCGCAGATCGAGGCAAGCCGAAGCTGGAAAATAACCCGGCCTCTGCGCGCATTCATGAACAAGGTTTACGAATTGCGGGCACGTAGAGCCCCGGTTTCACCTACGCTAACTGCGCGCAGTGCAGATGATATGGCCTTGCGAATTTCCAACGTTCGTCAGTTTGCTGACGAGAGAGCCGTGGGTGCGTTTCATACCCTGCTCTCGCAATCCGAACGTTCATCATGAAGGTCTGGCTGGATGGTCAATGCTTCCAGTCGGCCAGTCGACATCGCGGCATCGGCCGATATGCATTCGAACTGGTAAGGGCGCTTCAGCACCCACGATTTGGGTTGAACTTGCACATTTCGTTCAACGCGTCGGATTTGGAATCCGCTGAGGAAGCCAGCGTTCGTTTGGGTGCGGTATTGGATCACGGCAAGCACCATTTCTGGTTTGGGGCCGAAGATGGCCCGGAGGCGCTGACGGGGTACACACCCCACCGGATGTTGAGTCAAGTTGCGATCACTCACCATGCGCTTAGTCTACAGCCAGACGTCGCGCTCTGCCTCTCTTCTTTCGAGGGAGACGCGGTTCCGTTGAGCCCATTCTTGCCGTCTCAAGACATGCCGGTTCCGACCGCAGCCATTTTCTATGACATAATCCCGCACCGACTGCCGTACCTTTACCAGCAGCATAACGGCCAGCGTATGGCTTACAAGCGGCGCCTGGAGGCGCTTGGCCGGTTTGATCTGTTGCTGGCGATCTCTGATTACGCACGCCGCGAAGCGATGTCAGTGGGCGAGCCTGCTGACACGGTGAACATATCTGCCGGCCTCAGCCCGGATTTTGTCAGCCGGATCGAGCGCCCGGTATCACGTCATGTAAAGTCCTTTGTCTCCCCTGATCGCAAGTCTCTGCTTTATGTGGGCGGATTGGACCAGCGCAAGAATCTTGCCCGCCTGGTTGCCGCGATCGGCAAGTTGCCTGCTTCGCTTGTCGCCAAGCTGCAGCTGATCATCGTCGGAGAGCCCCAACCGGTAGAATTGGCTGAATTGCGCAGCAACTGGGCGGCTGCGGCATTGCCAGGTGAATCTCTCAGACTATTCGGGTTCGCCGGTGACGATGATCTGGTGGGGCTGTACAAGAGCGTCGACCTTTGCGTTCAGCCGTCCTTACTTGAAGGGTTCGGCCTCACCGCGTTGGAGGCGATGTCTTGTGGTGTACCCGTGATAGCGTCTGATCGCGGCGCTCTGCCTGAAGTAGTTGGCGCCGGGAAATTCCTGTTCGATCCAGAAAACGTATCGGACATTGCCGATAAAATCGCCTGGGTGTTGTCAGATCCGCCCGAAATGGAGTCTTTGCTGGTGTCGGCGCGAAAGCGCGCGGACGCGTTCACCTGGGACAATACAGCCGAGCGTACGGTCGAAGCGCTGAAATCGCTGGTGGCGCGCAAGCAGTTGACGACCCCATCCATTGATAAGCTCCGTGCGCTCGCCGTTGAGGCGGTTCGCAAGATTCCGTACGCGGCCATGCCGGCGTCGGAATTGCTTGCGGCAGCAGAACCTATGCCTGAACAGGCGCCGCGTCTGCTGGTCGACATTACGTCGACTGCGCGAATTGACCACAAGACGGGCATCCAACGCGTGGTCAAGAAAATCTCGCAATACCTGATGGACCATGCGCCGGAGGATATGGAAGTTGTTCTCATGGGCGCCGATACGGGGCTGGGGTTTTTCCGCACCTCAATTGATAACAAAACCGGCACTTGGGATGCACACCGCGACGACACGATCCGGATTAGTCCGAATGACACCATTCTCATGCTGGACAGCTCTTGGGAGTTTCACGCGCAACACCTGGAAAACTTGCGCCTTGCGCGACTTTCCGGTGCCCGGATCATTAGCGTGCTTTATGATCTCGTGCCGGTCCATACGCCGGCTTTTTGCGGGGATGGCATGCCGGAGATTTTCTCCGCCTGGCTGAAATCTGCACTCATTTACTCTACCGGCTTTTTATGTATTTCCAAGGCGGTCGCCGACGAGCTGTTGTCCTTGTTGGAGGCGATCAAGTTTCCGCGTTCGATGGAAGTTGGCTATTTTCACCTGGGCGCTGATTTTGCAGCGCCCGGTGTTATAGCGCCCTCAAGGGAAATTCCGATTAATCGCCCTGACTACCTCATGGTCGGCACATTGGAGCCTCGTAAGGGGCACCGTGTCGTACTGGATGCGTTCGACGAGCTGTGGCGCGAGGGCGTCGATGTATCGTTGACTTTGGTCGGTCGACGGGGTTGGGGGGCGGATGCTTTGATTGATCGCATCATCCAGCATACGGAGCTTGGTAACCGTCTCGAATGGCGCAGCAATGTCGACGATAAGGAACTGGCCGAAGTCTATGCCCGATCGGACGCATTAATTGCCGCGTCTTATGCAGAAGGATTTGGCTTGCCGGTGATTGAAGCCGCCCGATACGGCAAGCCCACCCTTGCGAGCGACCTTCCCGTATTCAGGGAAGTGGCGGGCAAAAGGGCGGCCATTCGATACTTTGAAACCGGAAATTCTGACGCCTTGGCAAATCTGATCCGGACGAAGCCCCGCCCGGACCCGGTCGCCACCTCGGGCGACGGTGTCGGGATCACGTGGGACGAAAGCGGTCAGCAGGTACAGAGCGCCTTGCAGGGGCAATCGTATGCGACGTTCCAGCCCGGCCAGCTCGACAGGGAAGGCGCGAGCGGGATCGGGCATCTGTTCATGGAGGGCCCTCTCTCGAAACGCGATCGAAACGGTGGGCGCATAGAAAAGGTAGGCAATGCCGAATTTCTCGCGTCTCAGCAAGTGATCCGCCTCGTTGTCAAAATGACTAATCAGACGAAAGTGCCTTGGTTCAGCCAAGGACAGACCGACGCGACAAACGGTGTTGTGCTGTGTTCTATGCTGGTCTCATGGGAAGGTCGGATCATGCAGCCCGTTGCGTCACGACATCCTTTGCCTTTGCTGCTAGCGCCTGGCAACGAACTTCTTATGTCACTTCATGTCGGCCGTGGGAGCGTGGATGCCGGTGCTACGTCCATCCTCGTCGGGCTGATGCAAGAAGGTGTTGGGCTGATGGGAGCTCCGATTGAAGTTTCCCTGGCCGAATCGTTTGAGACAAAGCGCCAAAGCGAAGGCGATATGTTCCTTGACGCATTGGAGACGTCGGCCAAATAGCGGGTCAGGTTTCGGATATGGTTATCTTTTAGAGCGATATGAACGTCATTGGTCGTAATGACTTTCTTCAGACATCTGTAACCGGAAATGCCGGTGCTGCTCGAGTGGCAACATTGGCATTTTAACGGGCCTGCAAAAGCGACCCTAGAGCACCGTACGCTCACTCTGCAACATAGTTCATGGCTTTGATGAAGCTCCAGCATTCTTCGGGCGTGAAGAGGGAGCAGATGTCGCCAACGGCTTTGACGATCTCGTCAAAGGTTCGGGCCGCTGCCGCTCGCAAGTGAGCTTTGAGTTTCGAGAAGGCCATCTCGATCGGGTTGAGGTCGGGGGAGTGTTTCGGAATGAAGAGGAACCAGGCGCCGCGTGCGGCGAGGGCTTCTGCGGCACGCGGGCTTCGGTGGACATTGAGGTTGTCGAGGATCACGACGTCGCTGGGCTGCAGGAGCGGGGCAAGCTGGGTCTCGACATAGATGTCGAATGCCGCGCCATTTATTGCGCCTTCAACGATCCAGGGCGCAACAACCCCGTCGCATCGCAAACCGGCAATGAAGGTCTGTGTGCCCCATTTTCCGAAGGGAGCACTTGCCTTGAGGCGTGTGTCGCGGAGGGATCGCCCGCGAAGCCGGCACATGTTGGTCTTCACGGCGTTCGGCTGGCAATCGGCATGCGATTGCTTGTCAGCCTTACCATCAATGAACACCAGCCGCCCGGGCTGAGCCTGCATCGCGGGCTGGCGATAATGTTTCCAGTCCGCCCGGGCCGCTTTCACATCAGCGCGCTCTTGTTCCGCCGCCAGCAGCGCTTTTTTATAGGTGAACCCTTCTGAGCAAAGCAGTTTGGAGATGTTCGACGGATCGACCTTCACCCCATGCATGTCCTGCAGCATCTTCACCAGCTGAGGCATCGTGATGTCCGGCTTTTCAAGAACACGCTCGACCAGGAAATCCTTGTACGGTCCCAGCTTTCCATAACACTTCGGCCGACCCTGCGGGCGGGGGGCGATCGAACCGGTCGCAGCGACGTGGTTCTTCAGCCGGGACGCCGTCGACGGCGCAACCTCGAACTGCCGCGCCACTTCCCGCGCCGACTTGCCCGATCCCATACCCCGCATCATTCGGGTCCGCAGATCCTTTGAAATCAAAATCGCCATGGATTCGTTCCTCCCAGAACTGTGAATCACAGTTCGAGAGGATCGGGAATCAATTTTGATTCATCAAGAGCGCCTGCTGCTGGTCTTATGACTTTTCTTGCCGATTGGGAGATATTGGCACCGCCGCCGGGAGTAACCGCTCCCGCACTGCGGCGAGGGACGGATCGGCACGCCGCAGGAGATCTGACGCTCCGAACTAGAGTTTGATCGCCCTCGTCTTTCCCATCGGCCTGAACGGATACAGGGGCTTTGAGGCCCGCATGACAAGCAGAGGCAGGAAAGATGACAGACCTTGCCATCGGCGTGGACGTTTCGAAAGACACTCTTGATGTTCACCTTCACCCAGCTGGCGATCACAGTCAGTTTGCGAACACGCCCAAAGGCTTCAAGGCAATCCTCAAGTGGCCCGTCGCCCGCCTCGTCTTCAAGGCGACGGGCCCTTATCACCGCGCCTTAGAACGGGCGATGGGCGGAGGCAGGCCTACCACTGTGCAAGGTCAATCCGCGCCAAGCCAAGCGTTTCGGTGAGGCGCTCGGGAAAGTCGCCAAGACCGACCGCATGGACGCAGGGATGCTCGCCCGCTTCGGTGCGCTCGTTGAACCCGAAGTGCGCGCAGCGCCGTCGAAGATCATCAGTGATCTCAAGAACCTGCATGTGGCCCGGATCGCTCTGGTCAAGGACCGCACAGCGGCCGAAAACCGCGAGAAAAACCTGACCTCGCCGCTCCTGAAGCGACATGTCCGCCAGGCGCTTTACATGCCGGCCCTCGTGGCCGCCCGGTTCAATCCCGACCTCAAAGACAAATACCAGGAGTTCACCGCTCTCGGCAAACCGCCCAAAGTCGCCCTCACTGCCATCATGAAAAAGCTGGTCATCCTTGCGAACGCACTCATCCGAGACGACCGCGAATGGTCACCAAGAATGACTTGATCAAGACGGATACTTGTTTTGTCCCCAGCCTTGAAGTCGGAGGTCGTGCGCGTCGGTGTTGTCGAGGTCCTGATCGAGGAGATTAAGCTCCCACCAGTCACTTGAGTCTTCTCGCAGGCATTGCAGCGCTGCCGCGAGTGACCAACGATTCACAGGCCGTTTGGCCTGGCGTTTCCGCCTATCCTGAACATCTGGTCGGCCTGATCTTTCACTTGCTAGTTGCGGCAGACGAGATCCTGAAGTACGGAAAAGCTCGGATTTTCCGGTGCTGGTCACGCCCGGAGACACACAATATCTGTCCCTCTGGATTCTGGCGAGCTGGACCGAGAATGGGGCGAGGCATATCGAGGTAGAGATGCTTCAGGAACGGGTGGCCTGGAGGCGGGGTGGGCGATCACGCTCCGCATCAATTACGGAGGACGCATCATGGATAAGGTTCCTGATCTCGACTTGCTCCTCGATTCGTCCGTCGATGACGGAGAACTTGTCGGATGACGTCTTTGGGAGGGTGGAGGGGCCAATGGTCGCGGCTGACCAAATATATTGACCACGGCGAAGTCCTACTTCTTGCTTTCCTGACCGCCCTGTTCTTCGTGGTCTACATGGCCTACCAGCCAACGCCGCGCGGCGAATTCCCGTCTGGCTGGGAAGGGTGGTGGGATCAGGGAAATTACTTGAAGAGCGCGCGGTCGCTTGCGCATGGGGATCTGACACCGGAACAGCACTGGTACCAGATCGGTTATGCGGCGCTTGCCGCGCCTTTCGCGGCCCTCGGAGTCCGCGATCCGTTCCTGCCCATCAATTTGATAAGTTTCCTGGCTTTCAGTCTGTGTTTCGTCCGGTATTTCAAGGCCACAATCGGGGAGGTGGGGGCGATCCTTGTCTTGCTAGTGTCGACAATAATCCCGCTACGCATCCATGTGCCGCACGAAGTAAATTCCGTGATTCTCACCCAGTTCGTGGTGCCTTGGAATACGAACCCCGTGGCGGCCTTGTTCATGGCGCTGATGCTGGAGGTCCGATCGATTGGCGATCCGGAGCGGGCTCAGCGGCATATCCTGATCGGCGCGATGGCGGCAGGCGTCTTCATGATCCGCTTCATCGAAATCGTGCCCCTCTCCATGGTCGGACTTGGCTACCTGGCACGAACGGTCCCGCTGGGTCACGTCGTCAGGAAAATCGTCTCCGCGCTCGTGGGCGCGCTGATGGTGATTGTGCCGCTTCTTGCGCTGACATTTGCTATCCACCATGCGCTTGGAACCCAATATCTCGGCTCCTCCATGATGATCGGCCTATCTCTCTCTGATGTGCACGAAAGGCTGATTGCTCTGTTTCTGGAAGCCGTCCCCCAATTCAACGAGCACAGCACCGCCATATTCAAGCTGCAGCCATGGCTCTATCTCGCGGCCCCGCTCGCCGCCTACTGGGCCTTTGCGGATCCAAAGAACGGGGTGATACCAGTGTTCACCGCCTTCGCCGCCATTCTCCTCTACACATCGTACAACGACTTTTCGCCGCTGAATGTTTTCCGGTTCGCGCTGATCCACTATCTAGTCTGGACACTACCGGTCTTGGCCGCTGCCGGCCTGGCGGGCCTGATCGCCATTCTGCGGAAGCGGAGGTTTGACCTGTTGGCAGTGTTCACCGCGCTCACGCTTGGTTTGTGCAGCCTCACAGTCACGATGCGTCCGCTTCAGGTGACAGAGATCGAGATAACGCAGGCCCCTACGGACGGCAGTGTCAATTACTCGCTCCGACTCGACAAGTCCCGCGAAATAGATGCCATCGACCTCGTCGGCGCGAGCACGAATGACTGGGGCGCACTTACCCTCGGAAGGGTTGAAATGACGACACAGGATGGGCGGCAGCTGGTGCTTTTCAAGCATTATCGCATGTTGACTACCGATCGCGGCGTCCGGATCCTGTTCAATCACAATATCCGCGCTTCAGGACTTGCGATCCGCATCGCGCCGGGCGGTCCCATCTTGAATGCGCCACTGGATGGCGGCGGCGTTGAAGTAAAGCAACTGGCTGTAACATTCCGCAAGCTGTTCGATTGAGCGTCGCGAGGCGAAAACTGTGCTGCCGCTGGTGCTGTCATGTGTGGACGGCCCCGGTTCTGCAAGAGTATAGTTTGAGAGATGTTGATCTGATGGGATGCGGTTATGTGTCCGGCCTGTTGGCGCGGCGTGTCCGGCCGCTGGCCCTGATGAAGTCCGGTAGCCGGGCTCCATTCAGTCTATCGGACTTAATGTCCTGACAGCACCTCGGAATCTCCCGGTTGCGGCCGCTTGTTAGATCATCATCACTTACATTTGCCCTTACAGTCTGGGGCGAACAGGTCTGACTGCCCGCGGTTCGTAGTCGATTACGCCATGACCGGCGCCCGGTAGGTTTCACTGCGTGCCAGCACGGCCCATGCGATCCTTGCGGTCTTGTTGGCCATGGCGACAGTGGTGAGCCGCGCCGGTTTGCGTGTCAGTAGGGATCGCACCCAGGCTCTGGTCGCAGACGGATTTGTGTCCGCCCTTTGGATGACAGATGTGGCGCCGACCACGAGCAGTCGTCGCAGGTAGCCATCTCCCATCTTCGAGATGCGCCCGAACCGTTCCTTGCCGCCGGACGAGTTCTGCCGAGGCGTCAAACCGAGGAAGGTTGCAAACTGGCGCCCGGTCGCGAGCTGGTCATGAACAAAATCCATCGCCAAGACTTCTAGTGGCGATACAGCCTCTTTTCGGTCCCGGATGAGCTTGGCCCTGAC